>MDSV01098965.1_pt1 | contig 32789 bp, 24 predicted proteins | sample 810851 | NCBI WGS metagenome assembly MDSV01 (sample SAMN05326640, study PRJNA326480) | marine metagenome | isolation source: seawater | place: Atlantic Ocean: North East | collected 2012 | reverse complement strand
GGAGGTTATCGAGGAAATTGGACTGCTGGTGAAGGTAACGATTATAATGGTTATAATGGTGGTGGAGGTACTGGTAGATATTATTCATCGACTTATGGTTCTGCGGGAGGCGGCGGAACAGGTGCAGATGGTCAAGGTCAACGTGGCGCACGTTACGATGGTCGTCCCGATGGAAATCCAGACGCAGGTAGTGGATACGGCGGTAACCAAGGTTCTGATAATTCTTATCCTAATGGTTCTTCTAATTATCGTGGTGGAGGCGGTGGTGGATCGGGTGGTTCTCGTTCTACTTATGGTCAAAACGGATATGTTTCTGGTGGTTATCACGAAGGTCAAACGTCCTCACGTTGGTATAATATGAACGGAGGGATGCACGGCGGCGGCGGCGGTGGTAGCGGAACTTCCAATGGTGGCGGCGCAGGCGGCCCGGGCTGTGTTAGAATTATATGGGGTGTTGCAACAGATGGTTCTACACGTTGTTTCCCATACAACTACGCAAGTGAAAATCCAAACATGAAAGTAGCGGGGATGACATAATATGACAATAACAAGAGATGCCCTTTTAGCTAATTCTCGAATTGCTAGAAATGAAAAACTAGCGCAGAGTGATATTAGCATGTTAAGAGTTTTGGAAAGTGCAACAACCTATTCTGCTTTTACAACTGCAAGAACAGATTGGGTTACATATCGACAAGCTTTACGAGACTACCCTTCAACCATTCCTGCTGAATTAAAAACGGAGGATAAAGACCATCCGAACACATTGACTAATGTTCCAGAGATGCCTTTATCACCAGATGAAACGCAAGCAGTAATAGACGCTGAAGCTGAAAAAAAAGCAAATGCAACGGCCGCAGCAAAACTTATTAAGGAATAACTTTAACTTCAAGGAGACACTATGAAATTCATCCCTTATGTCGGAGAAGATGGGAAAACCAACTACTTCGACGCACACGCAGTACAGTTTACAATGGCGTTCCAAATCGGACCGGTTGACGAACATGGCAAAGTTCAGCAATGGGGAACAAAAGTTGCTTTCAATACGCCCAATCATGGTTATATAATTAGTAAAGAACCCTCCGATGTTCTTATAAAAAGGATTGAAGAAGCGAATGGTCTGGTGTCAGATTGATCCACCCTTTCAGCTTTCCAATTTTAATTCGTGACCTAGATCGAGGTGACGAAATAGCCGACGAGCTTTGCGAGTTCACGTATAAGATACGAGAGATCGATAAGCAAGGTGGTGTTATATCAGATAACTTTGGCGAAATTGCTAAGTCGCCAGAGGATTATGCTAAGTATGGTTATACGAGCTACACAAACTACAATCTCGCTACGCTAACAGGCAAGGATAATGAAGGTGTTATTCCTAAAGTCCATCAAGCTTGTTCATCTATGTGTGAAGAATATTTTTACAATATAAACAATCCTCGTGAATTCTACATAGATACGTCATGGGTTGCTACTTATGACGAGGGATGTTTTGTTCCAAGACATACACATCCCAATGCACATTTAAGTTGTGTTTTTTATGCTCAAGCAACTGAAGGCACAGGTCAAATTATTTTTGAAAACCCTTCTCAACCTATCTATGGTTTAATTGCAGAAAAAAATGCTGAAATGTGGAACGATTTTATTCCTGTTGAAGCTAAGAGGGGTAGGATGATTATTTTTCCATCTTTTATGCCCCATTACACTAAACCTCACATGGGTAAAGAAGAACGAATAATCTTCAGCGCAAACATGGCAATAATGAATACAATGATCTCAAGGATCAAACCACCTATCACAGATCATCATAGGCACAATAACAACTTAAAGCTTGCAGAAAATTATGGGGACGACACACTCCTCTTCCCCAAGCATAATGATCCGAAACTAATAGAAGGTGAAGTTAATGAGCAAGACAATGAAAAAAGCGTGTAATACTGTTATGCCGAAAAAAGGCGTAAGTAATAAGAAGAAAAAGTCAGGCATTAAAATTCAAGGATCAGCTAAAGGAACTTAATTGAGCAATCAATCTCAACTTAAAAAGCTTGTGACTTTGCAAAAAAGTGACGGGTGGAAAATAGTAAACGAAGTTATGAAGGACGAAATACTACAACTCGCTCTTCTAATGGCACGATCAAAGGAAATGTCTCAACAAGAGGTGGACTTTAATCGTGGTGCAATCTGGGCGGCAGAGCAAATGCTTAACCTCCCAAAAAAAATAACCCATAAACTTGAGGGCGAGATCGCTCTTGAGGATAATGGTATCGGACATGGCTAGGACGCTACGGCTTCCAGAAGGAGAAATAAAATGGCTACAACACCAGAAGAACAGTTAAAAAGACTTGCTGAACAAAGGTTAGGTGCTGAAACACCACCACCAACCGCACCACCTCCCGCACCAAATGTGGAAAAGGAAGCTCCTCCAACAACAGAGGAAAAGGCTACAGCAGTTGCATCACCTCAAACAGAGGGTGATAAAGCAAATCAAGACCCTGTTGTTTATCAAATGAAGATAAACGGCAAGGATAGGGATTTAAGTCAGAAACAGATTGAAGAAACCTTCGGTCGATATAGGGACTTAAATTTTAAAAATATGAATAATGCGCCTATCAATGCAGTTGCTGAACAACTGATGAAGGCATCTGGTGCAAATCCAGATCAAGTGGCAAAACTAATATCGGCTTCTGTTAAAGCATTTACTAAAAATGCTCAGATGGGTAACACAAGACCTAAACAACAGAACGTAGCCGAACCGAAGCAACCCAGTCCAAAAGCTACCCAACCGAACATCAATGAAGAGTTCGCTAAGTATGAGGATGAAAATGCAATAAGCCTTCCTCCCGGCTATCGAGAGGGATTGGATAGAATTAATCGCATGGAAAATCAACTCAAGAAGGGTGTGACCATGATGAATAATATTCTTAGCCAATCAAAAGGTAATGCACAAATGGGGATGCAAGCCGCACAATCTGCTAACGTAGACAGAAACACGGCTATTAAAAATACCATCGCTAACAACCTCGATAAAGCTCAACAGGCAAATGGATTGCCAGATGGCGATGGGCAAGCGTTTATGGCGTATGCGGGCGAAAGAGGTTACACAATGGAAGATTTTGTTGATAGTGGATTAGTCAACAAAGTTGTTTCCGATTTCAAAAATGAAAAGAATACCCCAGAGTTCAACAGGTTGCAGGATATGGCTAAACGTAGAGAAAGCTTTTTAAAGACTGGGAAAACCAATCCAACATCTGAAATGGCGGCAAAGCCTAAAGATGATATGATGGAGAGGTTAACAGCTAAAGGCATCAAGTCTCGTTTGAATATCGGATAAAAAATGCAATCAGATTAAAAAAAAGGACGAAGTGTTCTACAAGATACTTCATATTAGAGCCGTATCAGAAATGCTACGGCTCTTTTTTTTTGATGCACTATAGGACAGAAGATAAGCGGTGTGAGTTCCACCTTTATTGAATGTTCCCCTAACTGAAACCTTTATGAATAGGAGGATTGCTAATGGCTGCAATTCAAGGACTACGGGGTACAGGTCAGTTTACAACGGACTTCCGCCCTAAGAATTACAGAGAATTATATTCTTTGTTAGAACCTAATGGTAATGCGCCGCTAAATGCATTGTTATCAATGGCTTCGAGCGAAGCAACTGACGATCCCGAATTTATCAACTTTCGCGATGAGCTGCCCGCAAGGGAACTTACTGTGAATGGTGCGATAAGTTCTGCATCGACAACTGCGATCGTAGTAGCTAGTGGTAATGATAATCTTTTTGCGGTAGCAGGAACTATTATTGTTAACTCAGCAACTGGCGAAGTTATGCGATGTACTGCTGATAGTACAGCAACAGGTTTAACTGTTGAAAGAAATATCGGTGGGACAACCCATACAATCGCTGATGGCGCAAAGCTATTTATAGCAGGGTCAGCCTTCGAGGAAGGTGCGTCCAGTCCAACAGGCGTATCATTCGATGCTTCAACATCATCGAATTATACTCAGATTTTCAGAACTGCTTACACAGTAACTGAAACTTTGAAAGCCACAAATCTAAGGACTGGCGACAAAGAAGATGAGATGGCTACTAAGGCTCTCAAAATGCACATGTCCGATATTGAAAGGGCTATGTTTTTTGGGGTAAAGCACGAAAGTAACGGCTCAACTGCACAACCTCGTAGGTTTTCTGGTGGTTTAACCAATCTAATTACAAACGTAATCGACAGATCAACAGCTTCTAGCTCTATGTCAGAAGATCAGTTTGATCGTCAGCTAATCGAAAACGTATTCGCTTTCGGTTCTAAGCAGAAGATTATGTTCGTAGGTGCAAAGGTCGCAGGACACTTGCAGAAGATAGGTAAAAACAGATGGTCGCCAACTGTAATGGAAGGAACGTATGGGGTTAATTTAACCGCTTACGAAACTTTCGCAGGTACGCTTATGACCCATCTGCATCCACAATTCAGACAGATACCGGGCATGGATAATGCGGCAGTCATTGTTGACTTCCCATATCTAAAGTATCGTTATCTCGAAGGTCGTGATACATCTCTACTAAGAGATCGTCAAGCAACAGACGCTGATAGCACAAAGTCAGAATACTTGACTGAGTGTGGTCTTGAGATGTTGCAAGACAAGGTTCATACCTACATTAAAAACTGGACTACGCTCACTTAATTCCCTCTACGAGCAAGTCTACGAGCGGGCGCATCAGCGCCCGTTCTTATTTCTATATACATTTTTAGAGCCAAACGGGGACGCACCACTTAATGCAGGGAATTTTTATGTCACATCAAGGTATCGATAGCTTTTGTCCCAGATGCGGGACATACGGGGATGAAGCCGTATATGTTCATGGACATTATCAATGTCCAGTTTGCAAATGTATTATTGATGATTGTTGTCAAGGAGAAAGGACGACTAAGGTTGATAAATACTCGATAAATAAAGAACCATCAAAATAGGAGACTTTCAATGGCACGTAAAAGAGCAAGGAATGACAAGGGGCATTACATTAAAGACGACCCCAATACCGAAGTGGACGAAGCTTGGACAGATGATGAAGAAATTGTTGAAGATGAATTTATAGATGACGAGGACGAGGAAGTAATCGTAGAAGAAGTAGACCCAACTCGTAAGGCAAAACAGGCAAAAGCTCCTAAAAATACAAACAAAAGTGAGTTCTGTTTCTTTGTTACAGCAAATCCAGAAGCAGGGGTATGGGACTTTATTATTGGAGACGATCGGTACTCTGGGTTTTGGGATGCTGATAGATCGTATGTTCATTGGAAGATACCAAGAGCAATTAAAGAAAACGCTATGAAGCATCATCATGTATGGTCGGGAAGAATTTTGCCCGCAGATGATGAATAGGTGTACGAATGGCAGAATATTCTGTAGTCAAACCATTTGAGAGTGAACAGGGAAAGTTTACCCCACTCGAAGGTTTAGTTCGTTCTGCTCTAGTACGAGCAGGTAACTTTTCTCCTTCCCGTATTGACGGGGAGGTAATGATGATGATGGTAGAGCTTGCTAACAGAGTTGTCGAAGAAGTTAGACGACATCCCTATTGGACTGGTGGCGACATAGACTATTATAATGATCCTACACAAACAAGAGAAGTACCAGACATGATAATGATTGATGGACTTACGAGCCATTATCTTATTCAACAGGGTAGCGAAAAAGCTATGGTGTTTCTGCAAATGTATCAAGCAAATTTAGCAGATATATTGTGGGATAAGTATAGAAGAAAAGACAGCAAAATTGGTAACGATGAAATAATTGTTTCAGTTACTGATGGCGGAAGTAATAAAAATTATAAACCACCTTACCCAGATGATGAGACGAATAAGTTGTTAACATGACAAGATTAGCTTACGCCCCAATCGCTATTAAATCAGAAGCGACTACCTACTATGGATTTAGAGGCGTGGATCGAAGCCGTGATATTGCGGCTATGGAAACGCAGAAGGAACAAAACTTTTACAAGCTTGAAAACTGTTATGTTGATTATAGGGGTCAGCTAATTCGTGATCCTGCTTTCTATTTACATAGAGGGTCTAATCGTTTCCCGGTAAAAGCTATTCGTTTCTTTAATAGAGATGGTGTTGTCTTTGCTGAAGAAGATGCTGCAAATACTCATCTGGCATCTGATAAAGGTCATAGAGTAAATGAAGCTTATCAAAAAGATGCTGTAGTAACGATGACCAACTTTAAAGGTGAGGTGCATATTTTCTCACCAGATCAAGTTACTTATAGATATAATGGCTACGAGTTTACTAAATCAACGACATCAATCAAACCTTCTTTTGGAGTTCCTATTCAAAGAAGATTATGTGTTGCTGGGTTTAAGGATCGTCCTACTGTCTTAGAGTTTAGTCGTGTAGATAATCCAGATATTTTTTTAGCAGAAGAAGCCCCAACTGAAGAGGTAACAAGAGCAAGCTTTATAGACATATCTAATCTAATCGGTACTGCTGATGAGATAATAGGTATGGGTACATTTGAAGCAAACAGACTTGCTGTTTTTACCAAAGACCAAACGCTCGTATATATTATTGATCCAGATTTAGAGCAATGGCAGTTAGATAGTAGAGCCAATTTACGTATTGGTTGTATTAGTCACGGCAGTATTGTTAACGCAGGAAGTGACTTAGTCTTCTGTTCGAGAAGAGGAATACACTCTTTGATGAGATCAGAACAGAATGGTCTTACTATTGCGGAAGCATCTTTATCGGACGAAGTAGAAGTTTTGTATCAAGAATTAGTAAGGACAACAGACAATCTAGCTTCAATACAAGCTGTCTACGATCAAGACACACAAACGTACCATGTGTTCTTCCCTCGTAGGGGTGGTAGACAAACTGTTCGTTTAAGTATGAACTTTCGTTCCGGGTATGAAAAAGTTAACTTTCAGTTAGGAGATACTCTCTTTCCTAGATGTGGTACTTTCTTAGGTGGTCGTCTCATGTTTGGAACAGCAGACGGAGTGTACGAAGCAACACAAAGAACTTTTTTACAGGACACAGGATTATCTGATTTAAGAAGATCGCCAATGATAGCTGAAACACCTATCTTATGGTTGGGTGATTTTATCGGTACGAAGAGGTGTCATACTCTTATTGTACAGGCTACAGGAAAGGGTCGCTTCTTTATTGATGCAGTCGATGAAGATGAAAGACAGATGACAACAATAGAATGTAATATGGATCGGCTCACGGGGGACGACCATTGGGGCGATAGTCCGTTAAAATCAGATTACGCTTTTCCATTTCAGCAACACTTTAGAGGTGTTCGTTTGAGATTTAGAACTGAAGAAAAAGATACTGAAACCGACGTAACTGTAATTTCATTTGCGTTTCTAATGCACAAGGAGAAATAAGATGGCTCGCCTAAAGGTACTTTATCCCGGCAACCACACGTCGAGTGGTAATATCGGCGCAGACATTGAGAATGTTGTAAGATACTTAAATTCGGCAGAAATAGCAGATAATACTTTATCTGAACTATTAGCAAAAATTTTTGATACAACGACAGGTAAAGTTAAAACACTTGTCGAAATGCGTTTAGATACAACATCTGGCTTGCAATACAGAGTTGGTGAATATGTAAGTGCAACTGAAGGTTGGAATACATTAGCAACATTAACTCAAGTTAGAGGTGCATCTGGTTCAGACGTTGGTACGATTGGCGCACCATTGTTTTCTGCTCGTGCAGATCACGTTATAAACCTAACTATCAATGGTCAGATACCATATCCTACAGGATCAACTGTTTTTACATATCAGCATGATACGGCTGATGCTATTGTTGTTTATATCAATGGTGCTTTACAGGCTACAAGCACATACACTCATTCACATACAGCAGATACAGTTACGCTTTCTAGTGCAACATCTGCTAATGATGTTGTTACAATCTACAAAGTTCAATCAGCAAACGATAGTGGATACAACAGAACAGAAGTTGTAGCCCTTGCCGCACAAGCTGTTTTCCCTTTTGTTCACACAGCAGACCAAAGTGTTTTGGTTTATAGAAATGGTATTTTGCAAAGACCGGGTGGAACGAACGACTATACGCAACAACCTGCAAACTCTACGATTACGTTTACGAGCGCCTTAACAGCAGGTGACTTAATTACGTTTATTATCGTAGCAGATACAGCACAGGTTCGTGTTTCTGGTTTGATGACCGAAGCAAAGTTTACAGATACAAATGGATTTATACCATTTAACAAACTATCTATTGTAGATGATGAAATACCACAAGCAAAAGTTAATAATCTAACTGGTTTGTTAGCCAACAGAGGACGTATTTATGTATCTGCTACACAGCCTACTTCTGCAAATGCAGGAGATATGTGGGTTGATACGGCAGCTTCGCCAAACGTACTAAAGTTTTATAATGGTACTGGTTGGTTGTTAACTTCACCAGATACAGGTATTCCTGCGTTTGCCACATCTAACGCATTACAGTTTCTACGAGTAAACTCTACTGGTGGTGGTCTGGAATTTTCGGACGTAGATTTATCTGCGCTCGTAACAACGACTTCGATTGGTGCTGCAAATGGTGTAGCTGGACTAGATGCTTTTGGTAAAATGCCTATTGCTCAGTTGCCTAGCACATTTGCAACAAGAAGTTTCTATATCAATGAACTTGGTTCTATTACAAATGGTGATTATCGAATTACCAGAGCCTTTAAGCAAAACGTAAGACTAGATGCTATAGCAGTAAAAACAACATCTGGAACTTGTAATGTTCAACTAAAAGCAGCTGGACTAAACTTAGGTGATATAGTTGCCGCAAGCTCTACTCTTACAGAACAAAATTTATCAAACTCTATTGCTGTAGATGCAACAACTGTTTCTCGTGAAATAGCTATTACAGTTACATCTGCAACAGCAGTAACAGATTTAGAAGTAACAGTAGCAGCGGTGATAACAAATGTCTAACTTTAGCAACCATCAACTTCGTAAGATAGCCCAATCGCTTGAGGGCATGGGTCGTTATGGCGATACCCAACTTGTACACGTTACACCAGAAGAAGTTGATATGCTGACAAAAGTAGGGGCAGGGACAATAAACCCGAAAACGGGTTTATTAGAATTTTATAATACTCAAGAAAAATTAAACCAAGCTCTTAAAGATAGTGGTGGAGAGTGGACTAAAGAGGTCAACGATCTAGCTAAACAGCGTGATGCTGAAAAAGGACAAGTGTATAATGTTTCTACAGATACTTATACTTCTACCAATGCAAGTAGTGGAGGTAGTAACAAATCTTCTACGACTGTACCAACAAATCAAAATGACTTTACTGGTAGATATGATGCCGGCGAACTAACAGATGAAATAAGAGAGCAGAATAGAAACAACTCTTTCTTAGGTCTTGATCGTGATGGTGACGGATCAATGTGGACAACCACAGATACGGCAACTGGTGATACCTATAACTGGCTTGGTCAGAAAATGAATATCATTGAGGGCGTTAATGACGAATATGTGTGGGGGTCAATGGATGTTGATGGCGATGGTTCTATGTGGACAGCTAACGGGTCATACGCTATTTCAGATCACGCTCTTGTTAAAGGTAAAAGTGCATTTGGCACAGCATTAAATGTAGTTGGTTTAGTTGCAAACCCTGTGGCTTTTGTTGCGGGAAAGGCTATTAATAATTATTTCGACGCAGACAAAGATGGCTCTATGTTTACGACTGGTGGTGAGTTTACATGGGGAACGGGATCGTCCAATACTCAAGCACAAACTACTCCTGTAGATTGGGGTGATGATGATAGCTCAACCACTATCGATTCTACTGTCGCAAATACTGACAATGAAACATCTGATGATGATACAAAGAAGGGCGATGAGGCTATGACTTATTCCGATATAAAAGGTCAGTTCGGGTATAATAAGTTTAGCAGTTCTAGGAATGGTAGAGAGTTTTTAAACTACTCCTATGTAGATGGACAAGCAACACCTACCACCTCATACATGAGAAGCGATCGCCCTTTTCATATAGCTTTATCAGAGGAAAGCGCACAATCTTATGCTTTTTCCGAACAGGCTTCAAATGGAATACAACAGATGATAAGTCAGCTTGATCCAGATGTTATGGACGCACTCGCAGGAGAGATGAGTGTTCATTTAACTAACGATCAAAAGATAGCCCTCGTAGTAGGGGATCAAGATAGTGGCTTTGTTGAAGCCACATACGAAGCTAACCCGGAAGGCTACGATACTGTAATGAATGACGTTGCTAACATGCTTGCTTATATGGGTGCTTCTGGTGACGCTAAGATAGATGCAGGTTTTATGGGGAGAGTTGCTTCAGCAGAGAGGTTTCAGAACTATTCAACCCCCGATCTAGTATCGTCTTTAGCTTCTTTAGAAGATGAACTTCTTTTATACGAACAGGGAACACCACAATATAGATTGGTCGTTGAGCGTATAGATGAGATACAAAGAGAAATGTCAAGAAGAACAAATGATGGTAATGCAAATAGTGCTGCTTATAGCGTAAATGCCGTAACAGATACTATTAAAGAAACTGCAAATGAAATTGTAACAGCGGCGGCTTAATAAGGACGACTTAAATAAAATAAAAACGTAGTGTCGATTAAACAACAAGAGGTGTAAGATGGCTTTTTCAAGTGAAATATTTGGTGCAAATACTGGAACTTCTATTGCGAAGCGTAAAGCCGCATCAGCAGCAGGGGAAAAAATTGCAGATCAAGGAAGATATGGTGACAGTATGGTTATTCACGCATCTCCTTTTACTCAAAAACTTTTAACAAATATGGGTGGTGCAGGAACATTTAACCCTAAAACTGGAATGTTAGAATTTTTTAATGTTGATGAAGCTGTAAGAAGAAGGATGAAGAAAGGATATTAATTTGGCGAACGCATTGCGCGACGCTATGGAAGTATGGGGAACTTGTCCGAAGTATGGTGAATATAAGGCAAAGTATCTCTGGTTCAGATTAGTAAGCGCTTACGATAACGATAAACTTCATGTATTTTATGACGAAGAAAAGCCAGTTGGATTTATGACGCATTGTTTCTTTACTGAGAAGGAAGCTGAAACGATGAAATGGTATGGAGTGGAAACATTCAAACGGGATAAAGGCGATCAGCTTTGGGTAATAGATATGGTCGCTAATGGTGGAAGAGATGATGTTCTTGAGGTGGCAAAACACGCAAGAGAATATTTAGGAAAGACGTATCCAGAATATAAAACTGTGTACGCTAAACGAGGTAAACGAATAGCAAGTTATCCAAACGTAGGTGACTGGCACAGTAAAGGAGAAGCATAATGTCTGACAAAGGCGGCGGCGGAAGCTCAGATAACGATACAGGTGATGACGACGATCAACAAATGTCTAGTTTAGATAACAGGTATGTTCCATCTGATGATCTTGCTATGGGTAAATTTACTGCTAACTCCACTCCTGCTCCTGCTGTATCTAATGATAGTGGTGGTGGTGGCGATAAAGGTGGTGACGAAGCTATGGGTGACGACGACACCGATACCTTTGATGCTATGGGTGGTTATGATGATCGTGAAGTAGGTGATGTCGATTATATTGTTGAACCTGCTGTATCTAGTTCTACTCCAAGTGGAGTAAGTAGCGACGATCCATACGACGATGGTGGTGGTAAGGGTGGTTCTAATACTGCACCCGCAGATACAACGCCATCTTCAGCAGGTGATGTTTGGGGAGACAACGATAGCGGGGGTAATCAAATCGTACCTACGGGTGGTAGTGGCGTAGATACTTCTTCTATTTCTGGAATTGAAGCCGCTTCTGGTGATACAGGTGGTACAAGCTTCGGTAGTACACCCCAACCTTCCAATGAAGGTGGTGGTAAAGGTGGAGACATGGTTCAGTTTGGTGAACCCGTAGATACAACTCCTTCTGCCGTTTCAAGTTCTTTCAATAATCCCAATGATAACACTAGTATTTTCCAAGAAGGGCAAACATCTACATTAGGTTTAGGTGATGACTATAATCGTCTTAATTTTGTTGAAGGTAAATATGCAACTGAAAACGACAAAGCACTTGTTGAAAATGCAGGTTGGATACTAGATCAAGATAGTGGAGTAGCTATGCCACCTCCGGGTGAGCAAGGTGATAGTGAATTTGCGGGAACTAACTTACCTCAACAATATATTAATGATGGTTCTGACTACATACCCGGAGGCTCTGGTTCTGCCGAAAATATGGCAGGTACAGCCGAAGCAGAAGCAATGGCTAATCAAGAAACTGCGAATGAAGAAACAACCACAGGTAGCGAAACATCAAGTACCGAAACAGATGATGGTACTGAAAAACAACCCGGCGTTGGAAGTTGGTTGACACAAGTATTAAATGGTGAAGGCAAAGGTGGTGATGGTCAGATCGGTGAGGGAACTGGAAATGATGACGATGATGGTGGCGATGGAAACCAAACTCAAGGAGCTGACGGAGATGGAACTGATGGAACAGGCGAAGGAGAAGAAGGCGAAGGAGAAGGAGAAGAAGGCGAGGGCGAGGGCGAAACCCCTACTGGTGGTGTATCGATCAACGATCAAGGTCTTGTCGTAAATCCCGATGGCACTCCTTATAATGGTGTTATTACCATTGGTGGCATAACCTACGATATTGTAGATGGTGTAGCTACTGCTCGTGAAGAAGGCGAGGGTGAGGATGATGGTGAAGGTGACGGCACTACTACTGGTGGTGATGATGGTGGTGTTACTGTCGATACTGATGGTGATGGTCAAATTACTGCACTCGAACAAGAAATCGCTGATCTTCGTACTCAACTAGCAAACTTAACTGGTGAAAGCTCTACTGAAACTGAAGGTATGACCAGAGAAGATATTATGGCTGCAATCAATGAAGCTATGCAACAATATGGAGGTGGTGGATATATGCCAATGAGCTTCTTAAATGCTTTTGGGGCTACTACAATGCCATCCTATTTTGGAAACACAATACCTTCTTGGATTTCTCCAGATGGTGTCTACGAGCGTAGAGCCGTTAAGGATAAAGACACAGGTGAAATGAGATTTATCAATGTGCCTATCGGCAACGCTTCATTGGCAGGGACAGGAGGTTTCCAAAAAGAACGTAGAGCAGGTTTTGGTAACAATGTTTTCTTATAAGGAGTTAGGTAATGGGCGCATGGGATTGGATAACTGATAATCCACTAGACGCACTTGAAGGTACGTTACTTTTATACAACACTTTAAAAGGAAACCAAGCCGCAGATAGTGCCGCAGAAAATGCTTCAGCTTTAACACAAAGCGAAATAGAACGTAACAATACAATTTACGAACTCTTTAGTGAGGGCGGTAATCAGTTACGTGACAACCTCCAAGCACTTCTTACAGAGTATGGTGACTTCGGACAAGTTACTCCTACGACTGTAAATGCAATGACGAACTACTTTGCTTCACAACGTGCGAGTGAAGAAGCGGCAAACAAACAAACAGTAGATCAGCTTACTGTTGAGGACATTATGCGTCTCAAAGGTATGGAAGGTGCGTACAGGGATTATGCACAAACACACCTTGAGCGTGGAGACGAAACTGTTTTTGGTGCTGATGCACAAGCAAAGATGGATGCTCCGGGTACTTTTGATTTTGCCCAGATGCAGGATATGTTGACTGCTCAATTTGCTAATATGAGAGCTTCAAATACTAACAGAGCTTTAAACGATCAGTATGCAAAGGCTTCAGCATCGCTTCCACCCGGTATGGAAAACTCTACGTTAAGAGTTCAGATGGAACGTAGCTTTGCCGATCAAGCCGCAGAAAGACGTAATCAAGATATGATGGCATCAATAACAGATGCACAAAATTATATAGGTGGTCTACAACAAGCAACCTCTAATCAGCAAAACATTACAAATGCTGAAAGAAACATGATGAGAAATCTCGTAGGAGATGCTTTAAATTATGGAACACAAACTATGAACAACGCTTTATCTGGTGGTGCGTATGGTCAAGACTTTGCTAACGAGATAGATGCACAGTATGGAAGAAACATTAGTGAAACTTCTGCACTACAAGGTATGAGAAACAATACAGCGCTTAATGATTTCCTTACAGGATTAAGTTCAGTAGATGCAGAGAACAAACTCGCTAACACCTATCTTAACCAAGTTCAAAACTTAACTACTGCTCCTTATAGTTACACAGCTAAAGGAATGGGTGGTATAAGCAATCAAGCGGCAATGGATAGTTTATCAAATATTGCGACATCTGCAGCTAATCTATCAGCAGGAAACATGAAAGCCGCAGGTGGTTGGTGGGATAATATTCGCAAGAAGTACAGTTTTTAGGTGGTAAGATGGTATTAAACTTAGGTGCGTTTTATCAAGGTGTTAACGAGAATGATGCTAGGGAAAGAGCCAAGCGTAAGGAAAATGCCGCTCTTTACAATGAGTTTATTCGTTTAAATCCGGATGCTTCCGCAAAACAAAGAGAAGCTTATGCTACTGAGTTGGGTGGTAATAGTCCATTCCTACGAGCAGCTATGCCTACGGCAGATGTTATGAAATCAAACGTAGCTCGTAGACAACAACAGGTAGCCGCAGCATCTCAAGCTAAAAAATACAAAGCTTTACAACAGAAGATTAGCTTAATGAACGATGCTACCACAATGTTTGGAAATGTTTATTCTTCAACTGGAGATTTAGAACAAGCCAATAAAGCTGTAACAGATATGTTTAGTGGATATTTAGATGGTAACGATATGCTTGGTATTAGTGCAGCAGGTACAAAGAAAGCACAGCAAGACTTTGATAAAGACTTTGCAACCACTTATGACCTTTGGCAAAAACAAGGATCGCAAGCGAGTGCTGTAGAAACATGGAATAAAACCTACAACCCTACCTTCTTAAAAAAATGGATACCTGTAGCAACATCTGAATTAAATAGATTGGAACAACAGCAATTAATCAAAGCCAATACTGAAGCAGGTAATATAGGGGCATCGTCAGCAGCCGACCCTTCACTCAAAGAAAATTTTGTAAAAAACTTTAAGACCAAATACCCTCGACTAAGCGAGGAACAAATAGGTGAAGTGATGCTAACTCTTGATAATCGTGAAGCACAAGCAACGAAAAAAATTAATAATGATATATCAATGGCTAAACAAGGTGTGAAAAATCTGCTTGCTGCTACACTAGAGGACGATCCTAACTATTCTAACAATATGGAAGTAAATGCTTTACAGACTGAAGCCGCTGTTACAGATAAATTAAAAACATTGTTTAATGCAAACGAAGTTCTTGTGGGTAAAGAACCTACTACTGATGATGTAAAAGAAGTATTGGACATGGTTGAGAAAAGTCTCAAGGCTCAAATAAAGATTGATGACACAAAGGAAGCAGCCAAATTAAAGATACTGGCAGAACAACAAGAAGTGGATCGCTTCTCTCCTCGCTTTGAGGATAATAACGGCAATCTGGATGTAAAACAACAAAATGATGTTGAGAATAATATACTTACCCAGTTGTTTCCAGATGTAGATACTAAAAACGAAGAAAATACAATAGCTAAAAAAATGGCTAAAGACAAATTCCTCAAAGACTTCCGAGTGGCTTCAGAAAATTGGGACATTAGTATTAAAGACCCCGCAGTATATGGATCAATTATGCAGAAGATGGTTGATCTAATAATGGATGACAATAATGGTGCTGATGGTACATTCCAAGACTACTTCTTTATTAAAGCCGTTAATGACTATTACAGTAATACAAGTTTAAATACGCCAGAAGCAGTAGCTTTTAGAAGTGGGTTACAGTCGCTAGGATTGGATAGCTTGGAACAAGCTCAACAACTTGCAGAAGAAGGTGATACTGAAATACAATTAAAGTGGGAAGAGACTTTTAAGAAAGTAAGGGAAGATTTTAGAAATAAAGCTTTTGAAAATTTCGATAAAAAAATATTTAACCTACAGAATTTAGATGAAAAGGCAGATGAATTTATAACAGAAGTTCCAGATAGGGTTGAGACATTAATCACAAAAGATGGTGTAAACCTTATAGCAAATGTAGAAGAATTAATTAATGCACCAGTTTCAGAAAATGGTCTTAAAAATTTAGAGCTTAAAAATACAGAGGTAACTGCAAGCTTGAAAAAAGTTGTTAACATAGGTAGGGAAGTCGAAGATCAGATTAGTCAAATCAAATCTTATCTCGCGCTACCAAGATTTGACCAAGACCCATCTTTAGCAGATACACGTGCATCATTAGAAAATAAACTTAAACAACTCGAAGCAGGTAAGGGTTTTGTTTTAAATGAAGCTCAACAATTAAAAAATGCCATTATGAAAATAAGATCGGCTAGTAAAAAAGTTGTAGAAACAAAGGTAATTGATAATAACAATCTTAATCCAGAAAACATACCAGATGCTGTAAAAGATAAAGCAACTGCCATCGCTTTCATACTAAAGAAAAATGCTGAAAATAGTGGGTTAAATGATGTGCATAACTTAAAGACAAGCGAAGAAAGAAAAGAATGGATAAAAGATAAATTGGAAATCGTTGGTGGAGAAGATACAGCAGGATGGATAGGAGGAATATTTACAGATACCTCAACTGAAGATGCGCTGATAAGAAGCGTTGCTGAACAATTAAATATAGATATTGATACACCTTCTTGGTCTAAAGGAAGTCAAGGCAGAAATAAGGGACGAAATAATCGGCAATAAATAATAATGTGATGTTAGGTTAAATGGAGTACCTAACATGAGTTTATTTAATGAATTTGATGATCTGTTCGAGGACGGATCAGCTAAACAAGAAAAAGACTACACCCACAAAACAGGATATTCACTTCTTAACGATCGTAGGGCAATCAACGACGTAAGGAATTACTATGCCAGCAAGGGTAAAACATTCGCTAACAACCAAGAAATGTGGGATCAGTTCTATAGCGATAAGCGTTGGGCTGATGTGAATACTATTTCAATGGCAAAAGATATTGCTGAGTACAGTTTCGCAGGTGAAGATAAAAAACTCCATGCAAGATTAAGTAAGTTATGGCAGAACGCTCCATCAAGAGGAACAGTCTGGGATAAGGTTGTTGATTATGGAACGGCGGGCATACTTGATCCAACCAATTTATTAGGTGGTTGGGGCGTAGCCGCAAAAGGAAAGAAAGCCTATGACATTGCTCGCGCAGGTGGGGCAACACTAGCTGCGGCCAGAAAAAAAGCTTTGAGTGCAGGGACACGGCAAGGTGCAATAACTGAAGCGGCGATCGGTGGTGCAATCGGAACAGGTTTTGATGCCACGCAACAAGCATTTGAGATGTCGCAAGGCGTGTCAGATGAGTTTGATTTCACTCGTGCGATTATATCTGGTGGGCTTGATGCAGGGTTAAGTGCTTTAGGTGGTGCGGCAGTTGGAAGATATGTCGCTAGTGGTACAGTAAATGACTTAACAAACTGGCGAGCTAACAGTACATTCGGTACAACATCTTCACAAAGAATTTCTGAACTCGATAGAGAAATTAACAGCATAAGTGCTGATTATGATGTAGCTACTGATGGATTTGCTAGAGCCGATTTAGAAGATGCAAGAGCGAATGTCGAAGCTGAAAGATTGGCGCTTCTAGGAGAAATGGAAAAGGTCAATGAGCTAGACCAAGAGCTAGACAGTATTGCAAAACAAATGCAAGCTACACTTAAAGAAAATCCTAAAGCTGACGTTAGTGACCTTAAAAATAAATTTACAGATTTAGCAAAAACTAGATCAAAATTATTAGCAACAGATACATCTGCTGCTGACCTCAAGGGCTTGTCCGGATTTGTAACCCCTACTCCTTCCGCTCGTCCTACGAGCGGAGAAGTGGACGAAGGTGGCGTAACAGATACAAAAGCTCCGTCCGGGAAAAAAGCTACGAGCGACACGAAGAAAGCAAAAGTAGAAGGAGAAAACGTAGAACCACCTGTTGAAGAGCAAGTCAATGCAAAAAGAAAAGAAGCAGATGATCTTGGTAAAATCGTAGAAGGTCAAGCCGACACAACAGTTGAGGCTGAAACTCCTAAAGCCAAAGCTTCTAAAGTAGAGCTTACTCCAGAAGAGACTGCAATACTGGATCAAGTAGAAGGAGTTGACCCTTCTGAAGTGCAGATAAAGTTTAAGGAAGCAGGTAAAGATAATAAATCTGGTAGAACTTTAGGTAAGGAAGTTGAAGCAGATATTGAGAAAGGTCTTATTACTGAGGATCAAGTCAAGAAACTTTTTGCAATAAAAGACTATGTAAATGCAAGTGGCTTCCCTAACAGAAAGTGGAATAAAGCAAGAAAGCTTATCGTCGCTGCAAACAGAAAATTAAAAGGTGATGCACCTACAACTAGTAAAGTCAAAACTGAAAGTGCAGTAAAAGCCGTAGAGCCGTCAACAGTTAAAAAGGCTATCACACCACAACAAAAGAAATACAAAGCATCACAAAGAACAGCATACCTTAAAAAAAGAAAAGAACTTATTGGTGATGGAAGTCACAGAGGATTAAGTAATGCTTGGTCTACTGCAAAGTCAAAGCAAGAAGTTGATGATGTTATTAATAAGATGGACGATTACATCAATGGGAAAGAAACCCCTGCGATAGTTCAAGAAAATGCCGCCGACGCTCAAGCTGATGCAATCAATGATGTAGCTAAATTAGATAATACTTCTTTTGAAGCACAGGAAATAAAGCAAGCTGAAGATTTCTTTAATAAATTTTGGGAAGAAAGCGCAGGGGGTGCTGTAAATAGAGGGTCTTATGTTACTACGAGATTAGCTGATGGTGTAAAAAAAGGAAACATAAGTGGTCGTGTTGCAACGATTGTACGCAAGATGGTCAAAGAAGCTGAAGAGCAAGTAGAGTTAGGTAAGAAGCTTGAAAGCAAACTGACTTACGAAGGGTTAAGAGCCGAAGCTCTTGCTAGAGGACTTGGTGATGCACAGCCAGATATAATAGGAGAAGCTAAGACTTACAACTTAGGAAAAGGTGCTACTGTTACAACAGAAGCACGTGATCGTACAGGAAATAGAATAGCAAGAAATACATTAAAAGTTGCATCTGAACTCGAAGATGGAGCAAAAACAGCAGGTCGTACGACAGTAGAGTATACTCGCTCTGATGGAACAAAAGTACAGTTCACAAAACTACAGAGTATTGTTCGCGGCGGTTTTAATGTTAAGATGCTTGACCCAGAAGATGTAAGAACAGTTCTGGGCATTAACGATATTCCTACTGAAGCCAAGTTTAACATTGATGCGGCTAAAGCCAGAGCAGCTATGGATAAGGATGGTGGAGCAGTAGAGGGTTGGGCAGATGGGCAAAAGCTCGCTTATCCTTTTACAGCAACAGGTGTAGAACGTATCAGAGGAATACCAAGAGAACCCGGCTCTCGAAAATTGGGTAAGGCTGAAAAGGGACAAACTTATTATTACGTTCCTAAGTTAAGGGGTAATTATGCAGACCCTTACATTATTATGCAATCTCTTGGCTTGGATAAAAACTTTAATGTAAAGCAAAGAGGTCTTTATAATGGCAAGCTAGAAAGTGCAACTGATGTCATTAAAGCTAAAGAACAAGTTGAAAAAGACTTCAAAGGTGATCCAGATAAAGTTAGTGCCGCTAAGAAAGAAATTGATTTAAAGGCAGGAGTTAATAAAGAACCAGAGCCTACTTCAGTAGAAGAAGTATCTCCAACCTCAAACATTCCTATGTCTAAAGAAGGCAAGGTACTCGTAGCAATACCAAGAGAAATAGGTTCTGATGCTGTACGTGTAGCATCTGTTAAGCCGGGTAGACTTGATGGTGTTGCACAAGCAGATAGACCGGGAATGTCTGCATCAGACTTGCTTGGAAAATTTAAAAATAACCCGGATAGGTTTTATCTTGGGTATGTATCCCGCTCGCTCGTAGAAGATGAAGCAACCCTTCGAGCGCTGAAGGCTGATGGGAACAGAGAAAAGCTATTTGAAGTCTTTGAGCCTATTGATGAAGTAAATGCACCAGAAGGCACAGTTAAACCAGAAGTACAGGAAACAAATTCTGCTAATGTTGCCCCTTATGAAATAGGGACGCATGAAATGTTTGACACTACAAAGCTTACAACAGATCAAGAAAACGCTTTTGTGTTTGCATACAAAACTATGACTAATACAAAGACAACAAAAGCTGAAATAGAAAAGATGTTTTTTGGGGATGGAGAAAACAGACCAACACTAGGTAAATTTCTTAAAGAAGATTTATGGAGATGGACAGAAGATATACTGTCTAGTGGATGGAAGCAGGAAATAAATGGTGTCAACATACCTCTTGGTCAGAGGGTAAACTTATTAAGAGAGTTGCACGGAATACTTGCAGACGTTGCTCCGGGTGGTATTAAGAAATCAAATGTAGATATTGAAACAAGTGTTGATAGTCTAAGAGATATTTTTTCCAGATCAAGTGCAGAAGAACTAGCAGATATGGAGAGAGTTCTTCGCCTCACAACTAAAAATGCAGGGGTATCTCCAAGAATTTTAGAAGTTGATAGAGAAGCTGAAACGACAAGCGGTCTTTATAGGAGATATTCTCGATCAATTATAGATAAAGATACAGGAAAAGCAAAACTAAAGGGTAGATATAATTATCTTGGTTTTACTAAAGTGGGTATGGGGAAAGGTGATAACCAAGCAGCTCCGAATATTCCACACACCTCACCATCATTTATCTTTGCACACGAACTAGGTCATTGGGTGTTTCATAATTTATTAGACCCATCTGATTTGCAAAAATATTTTAAAGCAGTAGGTCGTCATGTTGATGAAACAGGAAATTTAACGACTGAAGGAAGCGATTTTCTTTTATCTAAAGCTCCCAGATATGAAAGATACATACAAAAAAATGATGGATTATATAAGTCAAGCACGGGTCAAACCAACTGGAATAAAAGTCCGGGCGAGCATTTTGCTAACCAGTTTGCTCTGTATCTTCATCATCACCATGACCTTATGATTGTACCAGATAGAAGTCTGTGGGAAAAAGTATCAAGGCTAGTTCGTTCTCTTTGGGAGAAAATGACAAACAAAAATATTCTTGATAAAGAGTTAGAGCCTATCTTTCAGAAAATAATTACAAACAAGGATGAGTTGGAAATTCAAAAGTTTCACCTACCTGCACGTGAAGTTACCACAGCAGGTGGAAGAACATATCAGTCAAGATATGTTCAATGGCTTGAAAGTTATCGAGGTTTAAAGTTGGCAGTAGAGGACGACAATCCTGCGGGGATTATAGCTTACGCAGATGAGTTAGCTAATGCAATCAACGGGTCTACGGCAACTGACAGACAAGCAATGATGGCGGCTAGAGCTAAACAAAGATTGGCAATGAAAGAGGGTCGTGATCCAGAAACAGAAGCTTTCAGAGGTTATAAAGGTAGGTTAAGGGTCTTTGATGACAACAAAAACTTGACGGATAAATTACGTTCGGACTACAGAAAGTTAAAAGAAATGGTAGCACAGGGGACTGTAACAGAGTTTTTACCCGGTGAAGATATGGCAACTACCTCACACAATCCAGAAGTGATCGAAGAGTTGAAAGCATTTCTACGATCAGAAGAATTTGACAGCAACATACAAGGCGCAATGGATTTGTTTAACGATCAGTTTCTTTATTTAGAAGGTGCTGACATTCCAGAATATATACCAAGTCAGCAGTTAATTAATCTAAGAAAAGAAAAAAGTATTGGTTCACAGAGAAGAACAATAAGGAAAAAGAAATATCATCAAAACATCAAAGCCGCTAGAACCAAAAGGCTTAAAGAAACTTTGTCGATGATGAGGGCTGAAGGTGGATACTATAGTAGAAATATTAGCGACAACCAAAGAAAAGGAAATTACTCACCTCAAGAAGTTGATCTTGTAACTGCATTGTCAGAATATCCGAAGTATCTCGATGAAGCAGGTGTACCTAATAAGTTTGGAAAACAATTAGCGTCGAGAGTTAAGCATCTAGTAGCTACCAAGATTGAACCTGTAGATAAATCTGTAGGTGATCCTCTTAGCAATCGCCAGTATACCGAACTCGATCAGAACCAACTGATCTTTAGATATGCTACTGCTCTTAATAAGGGAGATCAAGGTATAGCAGATCAAGTTATGTTTGAGTTACAACAACGAAGATTTTATAAGAACAACAGTCAAATCATACCAACAACCTCTGACAGAGTTAACAATGCGATAGACGATGAGCTTATGCAGTTATATACAGATAGCGAAGAAATAGGCATACCTTCGTCTGCATCATTTAAAGTAAGAAACTTATTGGGTAAGATTACAAATAGAGGAAACGAGTTAACTCTATCCTCAAGAACAGTTGCTCACAGACTTATGTTGTTAGGTGCAGAGTTTAATCCACAAACAACAAGCAAATCATTCAATGACTTCAGAACTGATGTAAGAAGGATTGGAGTTAATTTAACAAAGAAGGAGGATATTTCACAAAGCGTTGAAATGATCGCTCGTAGAGTTTTAACTTCTTCTGCGTTTGGTGAAGAGAAGATGGCATCTATCAGACGGGCAGCAGCTGAGTTTGGTTTTGAGCCAGAAGATACTATTGCCAAACTTGCTGTTGATGATTTAGATGCTTCTTCCGATAAGGCAACTCTTAAACAACTTACAAAAGATATTGGTGAAAGCTTTGACAGTACGCTCGAAGAAGCATTAACGTCTATTCGATCAGAAATGAGAGAAGCAATTTCCTATGTAATGAATGGGCTTATCTCTAAGAAGGGTGCTAGAAAAAGATTTCATAATGCTACTGTCTATGGAGATATGTTAGGAACGAGGTCTGGTTTTGATCCAAGTTCTCCAAGCTTACATTTTATGGACGACATTCCTTCTGAATATGCAAACGACTATGCGAGTGATTTGCTTCGTACACTCAAGCCTTCTACTGTAAGAGGAATAAAATCTTTTACACAAACAGACGATATGATCCCTTATTTTGTAGAGAGTTTAGAGGGCGATAATCTATTTGGTAATGGTATCAATGTTACAAACAGTCCTAATAATAATATAAAGAATAGCAAAGAAACTATTTTAGCAACTATCCCAGACAACTTTAAAGAATATGGTGAAGAGTTATTAGACGATTTAATTAATTTGCGGGATGGTATTAAATCAATGAGAGCGTTTGATAGGGCAGAACCAACAGACATTGCTCTTCAATATGATAAGGAAAAGGCTATACTTGCTGACTTGCAAAGGATAGGTGCTACAAATCTACCAACTTCGAGAGTTGTTTTTATTAAGGACAACAACCCTATAAATATGAATAAACGTATGGCAGGTAAAGACCCAAGCATCGTAGCCGTTATGGATGCTATCGCTTCAAATACTACAAGAGCTATTGACAAAGACCTTATAGGTACATTCACACCAGAAGAAGCATACTCTATTTTTGTAGAGAAAGCAGGTGGTGGAATGAAGCTGAAGGAAGCTTTGAAAAAGGCAGGGTATACTTCACTTTCTGTAGGTAATAAAAAATCTATGATCGATCCTTTAAACATAAAGGATATAAGAAGTAGAGATTTTGTTGATGAGAAGTTCAACATGGGTGTTGTCCCGGCACCATCTGATCCAGTCCCATACCTCATAAAAGCTATGTCTACAGACAATGACACAGGAGCAGATGCGTTTATCCAAGTCGCAAGTGCTGCAGAACAAAGTGGTATACCTTCAAAAGTTGTGAATGTTTTAGATAAAGTGAGAAGAAAGAAAAATATCACAAGCGCAGAAGGTGCTGAAATTAGAAAGGCATCCAAGTGGTCGCTCACAAAAACAAATTCACAGGTGATGAGGCAGAATGGGATGCACCATTCTGCTAACTTCTACGAGCCATCGAACGGAGATGCAGGTCACTTCGAGCGAGTGAACGCTCGAATGGGTAACTTCATATTGCCGTTAACACGTATGCTAAAAACTCTACCCGATAGCCCAACTGCATTAGGCAGGTGGTTGAATGATGGCTTGATCCAAATGTATGATGCCGCAATAGGAAGAGAAACAGGAACAAGAGCAGCACAAGAACTTTCTCTTGTAAATGTTGATGGCAACAGAAGGTCTATGCAACCAACTTCAAATATAAGAATAGCTAATGCGTTAAGAAACAAAGCAAAGATTAACTCCTTAAAACCAGAGGAGAAGAAGGTATTTGATTACGTTCGGTCTTACCTAGAAAATGCTATGGTTAGAATGAAAGAAAGTGGAATGGAAGTCGGTCACATCCGAGAAGATTATTTCCCTCAAATATGGAGAAAGGACTTAATAGAAAAAAACTACGACATGTTTGTGAGAATGATGACCCGATATTTTCAAGCTGAAACCGAACTTACTTCAAATCGTACAAAGATTTTAGGTCAAGACGATGCAAGAAAAATCGCAGAAAGAGTTGCAAATAAATTAATTGACAACGATGGTATCATGCCAGATAGCAAACATTTTGCTGATCCAAATAAAATGTCTGTCACAGGTAAGGACGATCATACAGACTTTCAAAGATTAATACGATTAGATCAAGGTGGATTAAAAGCTTTTGTTGATCCACTCAGACCGAACGATAACTTAGGTCAGTTCCTTGAGAATGATCTCATGGTTGCGATGACTAAGTATAGTGATAACTTGGAACATCGCTTAGACATAACAAACAAATTTGGTGTTGGTGGTTTCGGTTTCTACGATTACTTAGCTGTGCATGATGGTAAGCAAGATGCGATCAGCAGACTTTTATCCGGGGACAAGGTTCTTAAAAAGAATTATAAAAACTTTTTGAACTTGACGAAGGGTGTTGAGGAAGCACCAGAAGCCGTTGTTGCTACGTTCTCTGCTGATATTTTTAAAGCACCATTCCCCAACAAAGAAGCTTCTCACACTCTTGTGAACGAGCTTGTTTCTGATGCACAGAAAGGTGCATCTGTGTCACAGTTAAAACATAAAATTATGAATAGCTTGAACCTACAGAATGAACCTTCGCTTTCCGCAAAGAAAATGCACAAGAACTTTCAGTACAGAGCGGAAGCCATAGCGAACGCTCTCCACGAAACAAAAGGTTTTCAAACTGAAATGTCGAGAGATGATTTAGCTTTCGCTGACGGGATGATGAACGCCACAATAAGAAAGCCAATCGACGGATCAAATGGTCTATATAATTTAAAGACAGCAAGTAAACACCTTCGATCCTTTAATGCTGTTACTCTTCTTGGCTTTACAACTCTAACATCTTTAGGTGATTTGGTTTTACCTCTAGTAAGAAGTGGAGACTTCGGTTCGTATAGAAGGGCAATTACTAAGATGATGGAAAACCCTGTATCGGGTAGTGCGTATAGGGACATGATAAGAAACATAGGTGCAGCGACAGAGAATGTTGTCCATGATCGGATGACTAAAGCCTTTGGCGTAGACAATACGAAGTTCACATCTGGTTTCTTCACAGCTACGTTACTTACAAACTGGACTGATATGATGAGAGATGTGAGTGCGGCCGTAGCCTTCGAGCATTTTAAAGCTCAACAGAAACTAGCTCTGGATTACCCCGGCACAAAAGCAGGAAGGTTAGCCAAGAGACAACTCGAAGCGTATGGACTAAAGAGGTTCTACGAGGACGGCACGTTAAACATAGATTACATCATGGAAACGAACGGATCAGCCAAACCTCACGATGAATATTATACTTTGTCTGCAGCTGTTCATCGCTTTGCAAACCAAACAATCTTTACACCAAATCAAAACGATCAGCCGTTGTGGGCGCAAACTCCTACGGGTCAGATTATCTTCCAACTTAAATCATTCCCATTAATGATGACAAGATTAGGAAGAGATGTTTTCCAAAAGGCTAGGAAGAACCCAGATGGTGACAGAGATTTACGACCACTTCTTTATTTTGCAGGTGCTGCCCCTGCTTTTGGCGCTGTTACTACAGGCACGAAAGACATTATCCAGTCGAGGGGTGGTGAAGAAAATAGGCAAATGCAACTCAGAGATCGTGCGATGTCATCGAAGTCAGAGCTTTTTGCTGAACTTGGTCTGACAGAAAGGCAAGATATAATCGCAGGTTGGTATTTAGATGGGCTTCTTACAATGGGTGGTCTTGGTCTTATCGGTCAGCTTTTCTACGATAGTGCATCTCAGATTGACAATGGTGATTATGGTGCATGGAGAATTATGGAACTATTCGCCGGACCGAGTATGGGTATTGCAAGAGATGCCATAGCCGTAGGTGCGGGGACAATGGAGTATGGCTACGATTTACTTGGTGGTGAAACAACCAATGCAAAAGAAAGACAAATGTGGCGTGAGATCACAGGTCGAGTACCGATTGGAGGTCAGATCACAGGTGTCAAGGAATACTTTGTAGATAAAATCGCAGGTGAAAGAGAAGGTTAAGCTGCCATACCTTTTATAATGTGGGCGATGACATCTACAGTAAATCCATTGCCAATCATCTTATATCTCTGAGAATTTGATACGTGATTGGTATAGTTGTCGGGTAGAGTTTGTAATCTTTCACACTCTAAAGGCGTGAGCTTTCTCCAATGGAGCTTGTCAACACTATCCCATTCGTGTCGATCGTACGATCCTCTTCCACCCGATCGAACAGTCTTAGACTTTTCTCGTACGGGAGAACAGATTACCTTCGGTTCTCTATGACCTCCCTGCATCGTAGTTAATGCAGGTGATTTGCCCGTTCTCCCATATACTCTTTTAATAATATCAAAGCCGTTAACATCGGCTTCTGCTACTAGATGACAACCATCATTTAAGTTTTCAGCAAAAGAAAATACTAACTGACGATCTCTTTTATTAAAGTATTTAGATATGCTTCCACCTTTAAAATAGTTTGCATCTAAGCAATAAGACTTATCTCTATCGGTATCGGCATCTTCAAGAATATGAGATAACAATATGCCTAAGTCTGGTGGTGGATAAAAAGGGATGTTCGTCCAATATAAACGATTACGATTTTGAGCAGAAAGCAAAGCAGAGTTAATGAGAGTAGGCTCGCCTACGTCCATATACTTTGTAATTATATCCTTGCTCTCCTGCTTCATACGTACGTTTTCCAGCAAAACATATTTTGGTTTTACTTTGTCTACGATCCGCACGAACTCAAAGAATAATTTAGACCGGGGATCATCAAAGTTTAACTGCTTCCCGGCTAAACTAAATCCCTGACATGGCGAGCCACCAACAACAACATCTATCTTTGGTAGACTGTCTAACTTAGGAATGATTTGGGTAACATCGCCCAAATAATCTATGTCATTCCAGTTAGCTTTCGATACCTTTTGGGCATACGGATCAATCTCCGAAGAAAAGTATTTTGTTACTGGAATCCCTGCGCGCTCACATGCAACACGATACATGCTACAGCCATCAAACAAACTTAAATGTATCAAATTTTACTTATCCTGCACTCTTGATAATGCACTACCGATTGCCGTGTAGCCTCCTTTATCCACCCAACTATCCTTGTGATCCAATGTGGTGAGCAGACGACAAGACTTTACCCAGTCCATCATCAAAGCCACATGTGCGGGTGTGATTTTACCATGCGTCTCGAAAGCATTTTTTGTAATTACGTTCCAACCTTGAGCGATGGCAGCATGGTTAATGAGTACGTTGCCATAGTCTTTCGCCCGTGTTCCATGAACAAGGTCAACTGCTTCATCTAATGTTTCCTTCATTAGATTATTTATTTTTTCAATGCTGTCGTCGTAGTCATACATTTGACAAGCTCGCTAAGTTGTCATCGTTGACTGCACGAATTTCGAGCATCGTGTGTTTACATTTGAGATCGACAAGCCGTTCTTTTTCAAATTTTAATTTGAGTTTTGCTTTATGAAAGTCGTCTGGATTTTTATTATCCAACTTCTCTTCTTTCATTTCCTTGATGCGACCTTGAATACTGTCAATGTCTGCTTCCTTACGAATGATCGCCATGCGAACCTCCGCAAGTTCCATAAGATTTTTTTTCTTAGCTTCTGTAATATCTTCGTTCATATTTTACCCGCCTTTTGGTGACACTTGAAATTGAGTATATTCGTTGCAGACTTCTGAAGCGTCCTTACCCTTCGAGCATAACCACGTACCATCCTCCGATGGCTTCGAGTGGATACAGAAGCGACACTCTGGCGGGAGGACAGGAGGTTGCCAACAAGCTTCCCTTTTGAAACACGACTTGCATCGCCAATCATTAGGTGTTGAAGCTACCCGCTCAGAGTGTCCATCAATCGCACTTTGTATCTTTATGAACATTTCGCCCCATTCCTCTTCGTCAAAAGGAATGATCTCGGCATGAAGTTGACTGTCATTTTTATTATAAGCTACAAATAGTGTGCGAGAGATTGCAAACATCGCCATCATCATCGTTGCTTGGCGATAATATTTTCTATTAGCCGATTTAATCCCGTGCTTCTCAAACTGTTTAAAGCGAGCATCGTTCATCGACTTTATTTCGAGGATCGCAAGATCATCTGATCCATCCTCGAAGTTAACCAATCCGTCAGCGTGGCACACAATGTGTCCACCGAGCCATTCTCTTCTGTGCTGTCTACCTGTCGTGTCATCTTTTTCCCAGACACGTAGGTCGGCTCGTTTTTTTAAATCGTAGACAACCCAATCTTCAATTCGATGACCCGCAAAGAAAATTCTTTTTAGCCGGGGATCGGGTGTCACACTTGGAAAGCCTCGCAAGGACAGTTGCAATTCTGCGATGCAGTCTGTCCCTGCCATGCTCGCCCCAATGTAGTCACGGGCTGTATCCTTCGGTTCACGAAGGTAGCCCGTGTCTATATCTGCAATAATTTTTGCAGCGAGATCATCCATTAAAAGGGTATCTCATCATCTGGCATGTCAACAGTAGTCGAACCATTCCCTTTTACGGGTGCTGATTTCTGACTAGCAATGTCGTCTGGATGAAAGAAGCTACCAATTTTTGTTTGTTGCTTCCCCATATACTCTTGCTCGTAGATGTTGACACCAACTTTTTTACCTACAAAAAAGTCTATGCCTTTTGCTTTGTCTGGAGTTTCGTCACCCAAGATTTGCTGTATTCTCATCAGCCTAGACAGACCACGATTTTTTCTTTTAATCGCTTTGTCTTTAGCTTCTGGATCATTGTAGTTTCCACAATGAACAACGAGCCAATCTTTACAAACATTTGCATCGTTTTCCATCTCAACGACCATCTGCTTGTCAACGCCCTTAGTTTCGATAACCATATTTTTTATGGTCATTATGTGTCTACCTGCACCTGCTACGGGTTTACGCAGTTCAACACCATCGAAGGATAAACCTTCTAAGCCTTCCCATTCACTCATACACTTGCTCCTTTTTTCTGCATGGTTTGAAATTGATCTTTGGTCATCATCACTCTTTCGAGTAAGTCAGTTACCTTGTCCGTATTTTCTACGGGCGAAAGTCTACGATGGGGGTCACGAGCCTTGCCGATCCACCCCTTCACGCCTTCGGTGTAAATTTGTCTACGAACAATCGTCTTTCCTCCTTCTTCATCGGAGGTGCGAACCAAAGCAAAGACGTAATCAAAAAGAGAAGGTATCCACTTTGCGATCTTTGCTTGGGTCATCATAGGCATTACTTTATTAATGCCGTTTGCATCCTCTTGACTGTCAGCCAAGAAGGTACAAACCACGTGACAATCTCTGTCACGTATCCATTTTAATGTTTTTCTGATGTTTGCTCCGTACACATTCCAAAGCTCGAAATTGCTTGGATGATCTTTTGTTTCGATCTCAGCATCTTCAAAACATCTTTGCGATAGTTCGGTACAGCTATCTACTGCAATCCATTTATACTCTCGCTTTTTAAATTCGTCGCTTGACACGTATCGCATCAAGTCAACAAAAGAATACCTATCCTTGATAGGTCGATTGAAGGAATGGAAGGGTAGATAATCGATCTCTATATTAGAGAGCGATGCTAACCCTGCTTCTCCAGAAAGAATTAAACCTTTCCCCCATTTATTATAATAGTCAGCGATGGCAGTTGTTTTGCCAACACCAGAATGACCATACAATGCAGTCTTAGTTGCACTACGAACTGCGCTGTCAGTCGTTGAAAACGGACTAATCACCATGTGTTTTTACCTTGAAAGTTGGGACACCCATTTTGATAGTAAGGGCATCACTTAGTTGAGATTGAACGTCACTATCAGACGCATCGAATTGACGTTTGTTGATTGTAAAGTTTACTGCTACACACGTCGGACGTTTACTCCCGGCAGGGAATAAATCTTCTAAAATTTTTTTATCCCACTCATACTTTTCGGGGATTTTAATAACTAGGGATTGAGAGTTGGAATAGGCAATCTCGTACTCACCTATATCCTCTGGCAGTTCTGCCAACAGTTGACCTTTCTCCTTATCTATACGTTCTTTTAGCTCGTCCAGATCACTTAAAGATTGTGATAATTTTGCAGCAACTTCTTTTAATCTTGCTGTCTGAAGAGGTCTGTCTGTCTTAATATTATTAATTAAATCATCCCATTCAGTTGATTGTTGAGTGTTCATTTTTTACCTTTAATAGTTTATTATGGGTTTACTAATTACACAACCTACGTTAAAAGTGGTGGATACGCAAGAGGAAAATTAAATGAAATTCGATATTCAGACTTTAATTGATGATCTTGGTGGTGCTTCGAGCGTCGCTAAGAAACTCAATATTGGCAGGACTGTCCCCTATGGGTGGACTAGAAGAAATTTTATTTCCTCCGCTTACCTTTCAAAAATCAAAGAGGTTGCACCGCACCTCGATATTAATTCTTACTTTGTGGAGGACTATAATAATGACAAATATACTGGAGGCAGCACTTGAATACTTGGATAGAGGTTGGGTAAGTGTACCCATCAATCCTAAAACAAAAGTCTGCCCTTTCGGATGGGGACAAATAAGCGAAAGCAAAACACTTCCAACACACGAAGAAGTTGAGAAATGGTTTGAACCATATCCACATTACGACATCGCTATCCTAACAGGTAGACTTAGTAATCTTGTTGTTGTCGATTGTGACAACATGGAAGCTGTTAATAAAGCTAAAGAGCTTGGACTAACTAGAACTCCTGTAGTGGTGGAAACCAAAAAAGGTTTCCACTTTTATTATTCACATCCAACTGGTGACGCTTGGATCAAGAGCTTCGTTGGTGCAAACAATAGTGGTGTTGAGTGGGCAAAGTGTTCTGGTCTTGATCTACGTGGATCGAAGGGTATGGTATTCGCTCCACCTTCTGTTGGAAAATCGTGGCAACTAATGCCCGGTGCCGACTTCGATGATCTACCTATGTTTAACATGCCTACGATTGTTCAACCTAAAGTAGAGAGTAAGGTTATTAATCTCGAAGATTTTAGGTTAGAGCATGTTAGCTTTGTTGGTGTTAAGCCAGAAGGCTATGGTGTTTGGGAAAGAACTAAAGAAGATGTTGATGAGCTTGGCAGAAAAATTGATGCGGGTGATGGTTGCCATTCAAGGATCGTATCGCTCGTAGGCGAGCTTGTAGCAATCGGCATGACAAATCACGATGTCTACAAAAAGTGTAGAGAGTTTTGTGATGCCTTCATGCTGAACCCTTTTGATGACGACAAGATCATTAACACTATCGATGACATTACAAAGTCTGACAAAAGAAACCATCCCGAAAGAGATGTGGCTAAAGATGATATAATAAAGAAAGAAGAAAGCAAAGAACCAGATACAAGACTGATAACTGTTGCTGACATTGAAAGGCTTGAGGGAGAGTTAGGCTCAGTACAATATTTTGTTGAGCCATTCATCCCCACAACAGGAACGATTATTCAGTTTCATGGATATTCTGGACATGGTAAGAGTACGTTTGCTAGACATCTACTCTACTCAACATCAGCAGGACAAGATGCCTTTGGGTGTTTCATGCTTCATCGTAGACCACGTGTTCTTTATTTAGATTTTGAAAACTCACGTGCTAATGTTGTTAACTTCTTAAAGCAAGCGAGAGCTACGTATGGCGATGCAGGGGATCATTTTAAAATGTGGTGTCCTTTTGACAATCGAAGCATGATGAACTTAAAATCTGAAGCTGGATTAAATGCTTTCAAATATCTAGTCAAAGCATCTAAACCAAACATAGTCGTTATTGATACCATACGATCTGCTTTCCCAAGCATGATAGAAAATTCGTCGGACGATTGGAGTTATGTCAATGCGATTTGTTTAGCTTTAAGAAACGAAGGAATAAGTGTTATTCTTCTGCATCATTCCAACAAACCATCTGACAATGGACAATCTGGTAGGGAAGCAGGATCAACAAATCAACTTACAGTTTTGGAAACTCAGATTAAGATTACTCAAATCTTCGAGGACGAAACGACTGCCAATGTAAAAGCAGGGATACACGATCCCGATGTTTTCTTAAATCTTCGGACACCTCCTGCTATTAAAACGGGTGAGGTGTTAGACCTAATGTACGAAATAAGGTATGGTAAAGTGCGAGAACCAACAAACGTACATGAGCCATTTCACCAGATCGGAATGGCATACGATCCAATCATGTCTACGTTTAGACCTGTTGCTTACAAGAGTGCAAAGCAAAGAGCCGTTATGTATGCAAGAGAATGGGAAGATAAGTCTGGTGCAAAAAGACCTGCCCTTTCCAATGAAGAGATCGCTTCGAGGATTAAGAAGCCTTTATATATGGTGAAGGAATGGACGGAAGAAATCAGAACAACGGATCACGCAAGTCATCTAGCGGAACTAAAGTCCAACCGAT
>MDSV01162430.1_pt1 | contig 32796 bp, 29 predicted proteins | sample 810851 | NCBI WGS metagenome assembly MDSV01 (sample SAMN05326640, study PRJNA326480) | marine metagenome | isolation source: seawater | place: Atlantic Ocean: North East | collected 2012 | reverse complement strand
CACTTTTTATAGTTTTATATACTTTAGAGGCCTCTTTCTCACCAATGAATGTATTTGCAACAGGTATTCTCATAATCAAATTATAATATTTTCTTCACTAGAAATCGTCTCTAACTTATTTTCCTTATACCATTTTACAGTGTCTTTGAGGCCATCTTTGATATTTGTTTCAGGTTCAAATCCTAATTTTTGAATCTTGCAAATATCAGGACATCTTCGTAGAGTTCCTCCAGACCTTACCTCTGAGCCCCTTATAGTTACCTTATATCCTAACTCTTCTGAAATTAACTCAGTTAAATATTTAATTGAAATTTCTTCATTAGTTCCGATATGATATATTTCCTGATTTTTACCATTAATAGAGCATATGTAGATGCCTTTTACAGCATCATCTATATAACAAAATGATCGAGTTTCCTCCCCTGTCCCTTGAATTTCAAAATTAAATTTATCTTCTTTGGATTTCATACTATTTAAAATCATTCTTCTTGTTATTTGAGGAATTACATGCCCCTCACCCATGTCAGGTCCATAAAAATTATGTGGCCTACATATAATAGATCTAATATTTGTATTTTTTAAATAATGTATTGTGAGTAATTCAGTTATTATTTTTGCACCACTATACGAAAATCTTGGATTCATTATATCAGGTATAATTATTCGCTCTTTTTCATTAGTTGGAACATTTGTAGGTTCTTGATAAACTTCAGATGATGAAGTGACAATATAATTTTTTACGTTATTTTCTTTTGCTGCATCAAGCGTAGTAATTGCTCCTTTAACTCCAACTTCAAGAACTTTATCAGGATGATTATAAAAATTGTCAGTGCCATTTATAAATGCAAGATGAAATAATGTATCAATGCCATTTACTGCAGCATTAACTTGTTCAAAGTTTGTAATATCTCCTTCAATAAATTTAAACTGATCTTCGTATTCATTTAATCTTGATACTTTTCCTCTAAGATTATTATCAAAGATTGTTACATCATATTTTTTTTTAATTAAAAATTTAGCAAGTGATGAGCCTATGAATCCAGTTCCTCCAGTAATTAAAATTTTGCCTAATTTATTATTCACAATTTGTATCCAACGCTTAAGTATTTAGTTTTTCTAATCATCTTTATTTTACTTGGTTCAAAGAAATGCCACCCATCGAAAAAAAATCAATCTTTGTTAGTATTTTTAAGTAAATTATAAATATCTAAGTTATAAAATGAGTCATGGTTATTCATTAGAAAAATTGCATCTGCATTTCTAAATCCATCTTTTAATGATACAGCATTATATTTTAATTTTTTTAGATCAGATTTTTTAATTACAGGATCGTAAACAAAAATTGATTTTTTATTAATTCCATTTTTCTCCAATAGATCAATTAATTCAATTGAATTAGACCCTCTTAAATCAGAAGTGGCTGGATTACCTTTAAAAGCCATTCCAATAATAAAATATTTTGTTTTTTTTCTTTCTTTTTTTACTTTTTTGAAGTGCTCTATAACTTCATTATACACATCAAGAATAATTGATTCATTTATAAGTCTTGCAGAAGAAATAATACTTGCTGGTCTTTTTATATCCTTAATCGAATATGATAAAATTTTTGCATCTTTAGGTAGACATGGACCTCCTACTCCTGGGCTTGGTACAGGAATTTTATCCCTTACATATCCATTGTTAGCTGCCGAAACTAAGCTATTCATATCTAATCCTAAATCTTTACAAATTAGAGCCATTTCATTTGCATAACCAAATTTTACATCCCTAAAGGTATTATTCATAATTTTTATCATTTCAGCAGACTCAAGATTTTCAACTTTAATTATATTTTTTGCAAATTCAGAAAATAATTGATCAGTTAAATTGAGACTCATTTTATCATAGCCACCGACAATTTGAGGCAATACCTTTATCTCATTAAGTGCGTCACCTTCAATAGTTCTTTCTGGTGCGAATGACAAGTAAAAGTCTTTTCCGCATTTCATTTTAGTTTTTTCTTCTAATCTTTTTTTAACGATTTGTCTTGTAGTGCCAACCGGTACTGTTGATCTAAGAATAATTAAATCATCTTTTTTTACTATTTCAGCTAACTTATCAATAACCTCAACGATATATCTTATGTTTGGAATTTCACTTTTCTTTTCTAAAGGCGTTCCAACACTTATTATAAATATATCTGAATTAACTTTTTTAATATCATTTACAATTTTTAACTCCTTATTCACATATCTTGAAATATAAGTTTGAATCCCATTTTCATAAAAAGTTGATTTATGTTTTCTTAATTTATTTACAACATTAGTATCTTTATCATAACCAATAACGTTAAATCCACTTTCAGCCATTACTAGAGACAAAGTTAGACCAACATATCCCATTCCAATAATACAAACATTCTTACTTATAGACTCAGAGCTGGGCTTAGTATCATTTCCATCAATTACTCCAATAATAGATAAATCTTTAGAAATGACTGGGATATACTTATATTTTTTATTTAATAGTCTGTAGGAAGTGTCATTAAAATCTTTTTCTTTAATAATTTTAGGTTTTTTATTCATTATATCAGACACTGATCTATCAATTTCTGAATTGGAAGAGAGAGCTCTTCTTAAATCTCCATCAGTAACAATTCCTACCAACTTGTCCTTTGAGTTTGTTAGCAATGCATATTGATATTGATGAAGAGACATCTGCTTCATGACGTCTCTAATAGATAGAGAAGAATTTAAAATTAAATAATGAGAACGGTTTATCATTTTTTGAATTATTTATTAATTTGAAAGTTTAAATATATGATCAATCATATCTTGTAAAAGAATATCCTTACTTTTTTTATTATATACTACATGTGAATAAAATTTATTTACATCTTCTTCTTTATAGTAAACATACGGATTTAGACTTTTTTCATTTATATTGGCAAAAAAATCCTGAAATGACTTTAAAGAGTCTACTTCAAAACAGGCCTTAAAATTCTCAAAAATCATTTTATTTTTTCTAAAGTAACTAGGAGATAGATACAACTTTTTTTGATATAAACATTCAATCATGATACTTGAACTTGATCCGATAACTATATCTGCCCATCGAATCAGGTTTAATGAATTAATTTTCTTTGCATAAATAATTTTTTTATTTAAGTTTAGATTTATTAAATTGTTTCTTGTATGAGGCTTATAAATTAAACAAATATTTTTATTATCTATTAAATGCTCTATAGTTTTTTTTACCTCATCAATTGAATTTCCATAGTTATTTGGCCCTGTATCCATAAAAACAACTTTAATTTTATTCTGCCCTAGTTTTTTTAATGAAGAATCATCTAATATAAATGAGTGTAAAACTTCTTCCCACTCACGGAAAAATCTTGGTAAGCCAAAAATCTTAACTTTACTTTCTTTAAGTCCAAAAGCTTTGCACTCCTCAAGCCAACTTTGATGTTGAATGACAAGAGTATCACTTATATCAACAGCTAAATTTGATTTAACTTTATTGTATCTTTCTGGATGCTTTACAAAAAGTGGAACACCATGAGGAAAAGACATTATTTTGATATCATTTTCTTTAAATATTTTTAAAATTGATTTAATTGGCTCGAGCTCTCTTTGTGGTCCTGAGGATATTGCATGATCTGTAATTAGTAATGAAGGTTGAAATTTTTCAAATAAAAATTTTGACCAATTTAATGAATAATTTTTACTTATTATTTTATCATAAAAATTTATTTTTAATAATAGATATGAAATCAAATTAGAGCAGACTCTAGGAAACATTTTGAAAAAATTTCTAATTCTAAAAAGTTTTTTAATATCTGAAGATAGCGATCCTGACAAAGATCCTTTTCCAAGAATAAATTCTATAAGCACTTCGGAAAAACTACTTTCATGAATAGCAGTAAAATTATAAAAATTTATATTTTTACTTTTACATAAAAAAATAATTCTTTGATCAAATTCATAACCTTTTGAGGGGAATAAAGAAATAATTGAAATATTTATATTTTTATTGAAGCTTAAATAATAAATAATTGGAGCAAAATGATCTATATCATTATATCTATGTATTAAAAAAAGGATATTTTTCATAAAATACTTTATTTTCAGTCATTTATAATGACAACATTAGTTTTTATTAGTAACTTTTGATAATTATAAATGCAAAAATAATAAATATTATTATTTTACTTGATATGTGGTAAATTTAAGATATTTGAGATCGAAAATACAATATATAAATTTTTAACATTTGATACTAAACACTTATAATATATATATAATTTAATGAAAATACTTTTAATAAATCCTATTACTAGAGCTGTAAATGTGGCACCTGAGCGTGAAGGTGTTGGATACCCTATGGGAATTGGTTACATTGGTGCATTTTTAGAGAAGCAGGGGCATGAGGTTACATGTCTAGACAATAATCAAAGATGTCTGGATAAAGATGGATTGGCTAAATTTTTTAAATCAAAAGATTTTGATATTGTTGGAATTTCTTCAATGGCCAATACTTATAATCAAGTTCTACAATTATCAAAATATATAAAAGAAATCATAGGCTGTCCAATTGTGATGGGTGGAGCGTTGCCTACATACAGTGCAGAAACTGTTTTAAGAAATATGGATGTGGATGTTTGCGTCCTTGGTGAAGGAGAAGAAACTTCTGGTGAATTATTTGGATCGTGGCCTAATTATGAAAATGTCCACGGCATCGCATATTTAGATAAAAACAATAATTATGTTGAAACTAAAATGCGTATCCCAAAAATGTCTCGCGATGAATATCCTTATCCTGGCTATGACGGTTTAATCGATATTACAAAATATTACAGAGGCACAATGCAAACATGGGAAACTCATATAAGAGATGAGAAATTGAATAAATTTTATTTTGAAAAATTATCAAAAATAAAAATTGGTACAATGGTATCTGGTATGGGCTGTCCTTACAAATGTACATTCTGCACTAACTCTACACCTTTCATGAAAACAAGAGAGAGATCTCCAGAAAATGTTGCAGCAGAAGCTAAATACTTAAAAGAAACATTTGGCATAGAAGGTATTAGATTTGATGACGATCTTCTTATTCTTCAAAAAAATCGATCAATGAAACTTGCCGAAGAATTACATAAGGCAGGTGTTTATTGGAGCGGCCAAGCCGTTGGTAGAAGTACAACTGATGAAGAATTAGTTAAGAAATTATCTGAAAGTGGATGTGTAGGATATGGAATTGGTGTTGAGTCTGGATCTGATAGATTGCTAAAGGCAATGATGAAAGGCTCTCGCACTGTTCATTACCAACAGTCATTTGATTTAGCTAGGAAATATAATATGGGTGTAAGAATTCAAGTATTATACGGCATGCCGGGAGAAGATAGGTCAACTTTACAAGAAACAGTTGATTTTTTTAAAACAACCAAAATGCCTCCAAGAAGATTTAATAAATTATTTCCAATGCCTGGTAGCCAAGTATACGATCAGTGTATTGAGAAAGAAATTATAAAGAATGAACATGATTTTTTGAATATCAGCTCTATGGTATCTGGCTACACTTCTAAGTCATTTAAATTTAATATCACTGACATGACTGATAAAGAGTTTGATGAAAACCTTGAATGGGCTGAAAATCAAATGTATTCAAATTACGAAAAAATGGTCTATAGAGATCCTCTATTTTGGTATTACAAAATAAGACACTATATAAAAAAGATTCTTGAGTTTACTCCCATTTTAAGAAGAATAAAAAGTGCACCTGGTTTGTTAAAAAATATGCTTATAGAAAAAAATATTGGCCCTGCAAATGAAATGACAATGAACAGTGTCACAACTATATATCCCGAATTACTTCCTGATAAAGATAATCATGGTTTTGTTAACAAACCACTTAATGAAGAAAGAGTTAATAAAATAATGTCAGAAGATAAAGTCATTAAAAAACCTAAAATTTCCTCAAGTCTTCCTTTCTTAAAAAATAAAAAATCATCAAATAATAGAGTTATCATTGGAAGAAGTTCTTAGTCAAATTTAATGACTTACATTGTTAATGATAAGTGTATTAAATGTAAGCATACGGACTGCGTTGATGTTTGCCCAGTAGACTGTTTCTATGAAGGTGAAAATATGTTGGTAATAAGTCCGGAAGAATGCATCGATTGTGGCGTATGTGAACCTGAATGCCCAGTAGATGCGATACGCTCTGAAACAGAATTAGATGATGACACATGGATTAACTTTAATGCAAAGTATGCATCCGAATGGCCTAATATAAGTGAAAAAAAGGATCCATTGCCTGATCACGAAAAATTTTCTGAAGAAGAAAATAAGTTAGAAAAGTATTTCAAAGGTATTTAATCTTTTATATTTTTTGGAGTATTTGAAATTTTTCAGTTACTGAATAACTTATCTTTTGCTATCTCAAATAAATTTATTATTTCACTTATTTCTTTATTATAAACTTCTATAGAATAGTAATTACAATCTTTTTTAACATATTTCCAAAACCATGACTCTTCATTAAATGAGTCATTTGTATCAGACAAACCATTGTTATCACTTAGGTGATACGCAACAATCCATTTGTCACAAGTTTTAAACATTGATGACGGGTCATATTTGAGAGAGTTTGCAGAAACTTTTAGATGAGCAACGTCTATTAATAAATTTACATTATAATTTGTCTGCTCCATAATATACGCGCATTCCTCGGGAGTTGTCATTAGCAATGGGTCATTGCCAAACTCAATTAAGTTACCATGAGAAAGAACATTATTTTCTATGAGAATTGCAATTGAATGAGATTTTGCATAATCAGCTATTTCATTCACATTGTTGATAAAAATTTGAATTGCACTTTCTCTATTAAACAAATTTCTTTTATTTATTTTTTTTCCTAATTCTCTAGGTTTGGGATCAATTAAAAAACCTGCGTGAAAACTATAGGCATTGCCTCCTAACTCACTTGCCCAATTAATAGCTTTTTTTGCATGATTAAGACTCTTCTTATTTATATCTTCATTCATCGAAGCTAAATTAAATACAAATGGTTCTTCTGGTGGTGGAAAGTAATTATGTACTTGAAAAGATATACTTTCCTTATATTTGAATAGATCTTGTTTTAAATCAATTGAGAATAATCCTCCTGAGAGTTCTATATTTTTTATTCCATTTTCATGAAATAATTTTACTGTTTCACTTGCAACAGAATTCTTATAGCCGCCAGTAGATATATAAATCATTATTTTCTAATTACCTTTGCTGGGGAGCCTATATATTTTTTATTTGCAAACTTAGTATCATTAATTAATACAGATCCTGCTCCAATAATTGTTCCATTTTTTATATTTAGATTTTCAATCACAGTTGAATTAGCACCGATTTGAACCCCATTCTCTATTTTTGATCTGCCACAAATAATAGAGCCTGGATTTAAGTTGTTATGATCTCCTAATATAACTTCATGCTCTATATTAGAATTTGTATTAACAATATTATTATTTCCTAATTTTGCAAAAGGGCCTATATGTGATAATGGCATTACGATATTACCTACTCCAAGCGATACACTGTTATCAACTAATGATTTATTTGAGATTAAATTTGGTAAAATTAGCTTTTTCTCTATACATTTGTTAAATATATTAATTCTTTTCTTGATATTACCAATGGCAATAAAGAAAGAATTATTTTTATTAGCTTGTAGTTCATCTACATCTTTTAAATATTGAATTTCAATCTCAAGATACTTATCTCTCAAGTATTCTTCTTTTTCCAATGAGTAAATTTTTTTTACCTCATAAATTTTTTTGTAATCTTTTTTAAGGATAGACAAAATTACTCTTGCCTGTCCACCAGAACCAATAATGAAAGCATTTTTTATATTTTTCATTTAATATATTTTTTCAAAAGTAACTATTTCATCTTTAAAAACATCTTGTTTAGCTTTTTTTCCAATAACATCTTTAATATATGTTGAGTATATTCCAGTACCAGGCCTCTTTAGAGTAAGGTGCTCTATTCCAATTATAGTATTAGCTTTTATATTTTTTTTGAAAAATAATGATTTCCGAGATACTTTTCTCATTTGCATTTCTTCTTCATATACAATTTTATTTTCACTTCCCATAAGTTTTTCCATTTTACGAATATCATTTACAAGCGATTTAAATTCACTTGGTGTTGATGAAGCTTTATGGTCCGGGCCATCTAAGTTTTTATCTAACGTAAAGTGTTTCTCAATTACTTTAGCGCCCATTGTAATAGCCCCTATAGAGGCAAAATTTCCTACTGAATGGTCTGAAAATCCAACACGCTCACCATTAATAGATTTTAAGAAATTAATTACGTTAAGATTTATATTTTTATCTAAACAGGGATAATTAGAAATGCAATGTAATAAATATGGCTTATTAATTTTTTTTTTGTAGAATGACATTACTTCAATTACTTCTTCCTTTGTCGCCATTCCCGTAGAAATAATAACATCTTTATTTATTTTTGATAAATAATCATGAAGAGGAAAATCTACTATATCTGCCGATGCAGTCTTAAAAGTATTTATACCAAGATTAAATAAAAATTTTGCATCTTCAACATCATAAGGTGTAGAAATAAATTCAATTTTTTTTTCTTTACTATAGCTATATAGCAAAAAGTGATTTTCTTCAGTTAGTTCTAGTTTCTTAAGCATATCAAAATGTGTCTCATTTTTTTTAGTATTATTTTCCTGATAAGAAACCTTTGGTGTTTCTTTGCTAACTAATCTTTCTGTTTTATAAGTTTGGAACTTTACAGCATCAGCACCGCTATTACAGGCCTGATCAATCATATCTCTTGCGAGGGACATGTCTCCATTATGATTAACTCCAATTTCCGCAATTATAAAAGCTTTTGATAATAATTTTTTCATTTTGAAAATTATTTTATAATTTGATTTAAATACTTACCATACTCTGTTTTTTCGTAACTCTTAGCGGCCCTTTTTAAATCTTCTTTAGATATCCATTTTTTGTTAAAAGCAATTTCTTCTAAACAGGCTATTTTTAAGCCTTGTCTTTCTTCAACAGTTTGAACAAATATACCTGCATCCAAAAGAGATCTGTGATTACCGGTATCGAGCCAAGCAAAACCTCTTCCAAGCATCTTAATTTCAAGATCATTATTTTTAAGGTATCTTATATTTATATCTGATATTTCTAACTCACCCCTATCCGAAGGAACGAGATTTTTTGCAAAATTTATGACATTATTGTCATAGAAATATAATCCGGTAACAGCATAATTAGAATTAGGAGCTTTCGGCTTTTCGATAATATTTGATACTTTTCCTTTTTCATTAAACTCAATAACACCATAATTCTCTGGATCTTCTACGTGATACGCAAAAACTAACGCTCCATTTTTAATTTCTGAGGCTTCTTTAAGTATATTAGAAAAATTTTGTCCATAAAAGATATTATCTCCAAGAATTAAACATACATTATCATTTTCTATAAAGTCTTCTGCAATTAAAAAAGCTTCAGCGATACCATTGGCTTCATTTTGAATTTTATAATTAATATTAATTCCTATTTGTGAGCCATCTTTTAATAAATTTTTAAAATTATTTATATTTTCACTATCAGTTATAATCATAATATCTCTTATACCCGCTAACATTAAAACGGATAGAGGATAATAAATCATTGGCTTGTTATATATTGGCAATAACTGTTTTGATAATCCCATTGTAACAGGGTATAATCTAGTTCCTTTACCTCCAGCTAAAATAATTCCCTTCATTTTGTAACTTCCTTAGACCAATCTTGATTTTCAAGGTACCAATCTATTGTTTTTTCTAAACCAGTTTCAATTGACTCTATTGGCTTCCAATTTAATTCATTTCTGATTTTATTACTATCTAATGCATATCTAACATCATGACCTTCTCTATCTTTAACAAAAGATATCAATTCACTGGTAGATGCACCATCTATTTTTAATTTTTTATCCATTAGATTACAAATTTTTTTTACTAAACTAATATTAGAAATATTGTTATTACCACTTATATTATATGTTTCATTTATTTTACCATTAATTATTATTTTAGATAAAGCTCTTACATGATCATCTACATAAAGCCAGTCTCTGGATTGATTGCCATCCCCGTAAATTGGTATTTTTTTTCCTGAAATTATATTATTAATTGTAAGTGGGATTAGTTTTTCTGGGAATTGATATGGACCGTAGTTGTTAGTGCAATTTGTAATTATGGTTTGAATATTAAAAGTTCTTCCCCATGCTCTTACAAGATGATCTGAACTTGCCTTACTTGCAGAATAAGGAGACGACGGGTTATAGGATTTTTCTTCATTACATGGTGGCTCACCATTTGATAAATCTCCAAAAACTTCATCTGTAGAAATATGCAAAAATTTAAAAGAATTTATATTTTTATTTTTTTCTAAGTATTCTCTTACCACTTCTAAAAGAGAGTAAGTTCCAAGAATATTTGTTTTAATAAAATTAGCAGGTTCTAAGATTGATCTATCAACATGTGACTCAGCGGCAAGGTTAATTATTGCTTCTGGTTTTTCTATTTTAAATATTTCAAGTATTTCTCTAAAATCATTAATATCGAATTTTCTGAATTTATACTTTTTATTATTTTCAATTTCTTTTAAATTTAACAGATTGCCCGCATATGTCAGCTTATCAATATTTATTATCTCATGATCAGTATTAAAAATTAATTCTTTAATCAATGCAGATCCTATAAAGCCTGCTCCACCAGTAATAAATATTTTCACTATAGCCTTATTATGTATTTTTGTTGAGAAGAGAGAATATTTTTTATATCAAAAATTAATCCATTTTTTTTTCTAAACGTATTTATTTTTTTTATTTTCATTTTAATTATCTCTTGATGTTTAACAGCAATTATGATTCCTACATAATTATTCTTTTTTGGATAATTAATTAAATTTATTCCAAAATTCTTTTTAACTTCATTTTTATCAACTACAGGGTCAAAAACATCAACTTTATATTTATTTTTTTTAAAATTTTCAACTATATCAATAACTTTTGTATTTCGTGTATCAGGAACATTTTCTTTAAATGAAAATCCCATGACAAGAATATTATTATTTCTTTTCTTAATCGTAAAATTTTCTTTAATTTTTAAATTCAATTTATTATAGACATATTTACCAAAGCCATCATTGATCTTTCTTCCAGCAAGAATTATATTTGGTTTGTAACCAAATTTCTGAGATTTGTATGTTAGGTAGTAAGGGTCTACACCTATACAGTGCCCTCCCACAAGACCAGGCTCAAATGGTAAGAAATTCCATTTAGTTTTTGCTGCATTTAAAACATCATGAGTATTAATTTTCATTTTGTCAAAAATAATTGCTAATTCATTAACTAAAGCAATATTTAAATCTCTTTGCGTATTTTCGATTACTTTAGCTGCTTCAGCAACTTTTATTGATGATGCTTTAAAAGTTCCAGCGCTAATGATGGATTTATATAGCTTGTCTATTATTTCGGCAGTTTTTTTATTTGAGCCCGAGGTTACTTTGAGGATATCACTTATTCTATGATTTTTATCTCCAGGATTAATTCTTTCTGGACTATAACCAATAAAAAAATCTCTATTTAATTTATACTTAGTTTTTTTCTCTACAATATTTTCTGCAAGTTCTTCAGATAATCCGGGGTAAACTGTTGACTCATAAATAATAATATCGTCCTTTTTTAAAATAGATGAAACCATCTTAGTTGCATTCTGAATTATTCTTAAATCGGGTGAATTATTTTTTTTTACAGGGGTTGGGACAGTTATAATGAAAATATTTGCTTCTTTTAATTTAGATGTTTTATTAGTAAAAGAAATTTTTTTTGAACCAAATATCTCTTTTGAAGATGTCTCATTTGTAAAATCTTTCCCTCTTTTTAATTGTTCAATCCTATCACTATTTATATCATAACCAATGGTTTTATAAATCTTTCCAAAAGCTAATGCGAGAGGGAGGCCTACATATCCTAAACCAATAATTGCTATCACATTAAGCTTAAGATTATCTTTTTTTTCTTTCAATTTTAAATTTACCATATTGAACTTTTTTTATCATAATCATATTTTTCAATGCATTTTAATGAATTTATAATGCAATCATATAAAGACCTAACTTCTTCGTCAAAAGGTCTGTTATTGTTAGAAACTCTGTTTTTTCTTCCTAATAAAGATGTATATAAATTTACTTCTTTTGAAAAATTAAAGATACTATATAGCATACATTTTAAATGAGTATCCCATTGATCTTCGATTTTAGTCGACATCATTTCACTTAAAATTATTGGCAGTAATTTAATATCTTCACATCGTTGACACATGAACCTTGGTAGTAAATTTGTCATACAATCACCGAAGGTTATGCATGGTTTTTTTAAGATGATACCCTCAAGAGAAATTGAACTTGTAATAACTGTCAAAAGTCTTGCATTGATTATTAAATCTCTGGAAATTATGTCTGGTCGGGCAATTTTTACCCTAGGAATATTAAGAATTTTTTTATAAGAATTTAATGATCTTTTTCCAATCATCCATGGATGCTCTTTTATAACTAAGACTGTATCAATCGGCATGCTTAAAGCTATCATTCTAATGAGCTCAATTTGATTTATAAAAGGTTTGCCATGAACAAGAAGAGAAACTTCTGGTTCAGTATGCATTGGAAAAAAAATATAATTCATTTTTGATAATTGTTTTTGGTCAATATATTTTCTTTTTAAAAAATTGTTTATTTTTCTGGCTCTTAGTGGATTCAAAAAACCTATATATATTGCTCGTAAGATTGGGTTTGTAATTTGATTGTCTTTAAAATATCCACGACGATAAAAATTAAAGATATTGAATAAGAAACTTTTTAAGTTTCCTATTCTAGATATACTAAAATTAATTTTATTAGTCGGTTTTAACGATGGCAATACTACACCCTCATAAAGCTTCATTTCTTTTCTATATTTTGAAATAAAAGAATTTATATTTTCATAATCATAATCCGATCCATTATGGTTAATCATTTCATCATAAAATTTTGATATCTCAGGAGGAGGATCGTTTACTGTAGATGCAAACATAACTCTATTATTTATTTTAGTTGGACGAAGATTTAAATATCTAATTTTTTTTTCTCTTGCAAATAAAGCAAGTAAATAATCAATCAAAGTCACACATTGAAAACTTACAACTATATCTGGATTGAACTTATTAAATAAATTATCAATTTCTCTCAAAAAAAGCTGAATAATTTTTAATAGGTTTTCATCATTAAATCTTCTTTTATAATCTTGAGAGTACGTATTTTTATATCCCATAAATAATCGTCTATCTGATACAATACCTCCAAATAAGCCTGGATTAATTCCCAATCTTATTTCAAATCCTTTTAATAAATTGATATCTAGATTTTCTTTTTTAGATTTTTCATTCAACTCCCATTCTTTGAGAATGAACTTATTTAATTTCTCAAATTCAGTATTTTTGGAAATCCAATTATCGTAAAATTGTGAGTTTGTTACAGTAAATGCTGACTCGCTAACTTTATTTTCATCTTTAAGTAACTTTGATAACTCATAAAACATCTTAACCGACGAATCCTGCGTAGAGAATAAAATTTTTTTAGTCATAGATATTTATTTTGCATTCAATAATAAATTAAGAATTTCAAGTAATTACATATTACATAATATATAAAAAAAATATATTAAGTTTTATTATTTAATTTTTTTAGTATAATAAAATGCATTCAAAACAAAAAATTGCTACCCTAAATTTCATAATCAATAAGCTACTTAATGAAAAAAAAATTTTTATGTGATATTTGTGATAATAAGTATTCTAGTTTTTTAGAATACGGTTCAATGCCAATTGCTAATAATTACGAGAAAAGAAATTCTAACTATAGATATAATTGTATTATAGGTGTATGTAAAAAAGATAAGATATTTAAAAATTTAAATAACATAAATGAAAAAATATTATTCAATAATAATTATCCCTATAAATCTTCAGTTTCTAAAAACTTTTCTGAATACCTAAAAAAAACTGCTAATAATCTCTATCAAAATTTCATTTTAAAAAGAATTGATAGCGGTAAAGCTTTTATAATTGAAGTTGGTAGCAGTGATGGGGTTTTTTTAGACGAATTTAGAAAAAAAAATATACTTCATCTAGGTATTGAACCTACACTTAATAACCATCTCCTCGCTAAAAAAAAAGGTATAAATTCAATCAACAAATTTTTAAACTTTAAAATATCAAAATATATTACAAAAGAATACGGGAATGCTGACTTAATTTTTGCAACAAATGTTATTGGCCATATTAATAATATTAATGAGACATTCAAATCTATAAATAATCTTTTAAAAAAAGATGGTTTTTTTATTTTTGAAAATATTTATTTATCAGAATTAATTAAAAATAATTCTTTTGATCAGCTTTATGATGAACATGTTTATACTCTATCAGTAACATCTGTTTTAAATATTTGTAAAAAATATAAATTAAATTTATTTATGGTTAAAAAAACAAATGTTCAGGGTGGAAGTATGAGATATTATATATCTAAAGATAAATTTATTAAAGCTCATAGATCTGTTCAGAAATTTATTGATAGAGAAAAAAATATTTTAAAATTTTCTAAAAATACAATCCTCAAATTTTATGAAAGAAATTATTTATTCAAAAGAAAATTTAGAAAAATGATTCAATCTTTGAGAAATGAAAATAAAAAGATTGTTGGTATAGGCGCTTCAGCAAAATCAACATTTCTAATTAATTATTGTGGTTTCAATAATTTGGATATTGATTGTATTTATGATAATTCTATTGATAAACCAGGAAAAAAATTGCCAGGAACAAACATCTTAATCAAAAAACAACTTTTATTTCCGAGAGAAAAATTTGATTATGTAATCGTTTTTGCTTGGAATCATTTTGAAGAAATATATAAAAAATATAGTAGTTATAAAAATATGAAAAAAGTAAAATGGATAATACCCAATAATAAAATTGAAATAATTGAATAGTATGATTAAGAAAAAATTTTTTGATGATGTATTTATTGTTAAAAATGAAAAATTTATCGATAAACGCGGAAATATAGAGATTTTAGACTTCACAAGAAACCAACAAATGAACCAAAAGTATAATTCAGTTATTACTGTTAATAAAAATAAAGGAACTATTAGAGGTCTTCATTATCAAAGAAAAATTCCTCAATCTAAAATAATAAAAGTTTTAAATGGAAAGATATTTGATGTTTTTTTGAATATCAATCCGCGGTCAAAAAATTTTATGAAATATAAATATTGCGTTTTAGACTCAAAAAACTCTGAATCCCTTTTTATAAGTAAAGATTATGCCCACGGATATCAAACGATAACAAATGATGCTGTGTTAGTTTATTATATTAATGGAAAAATGAGACCTGATCTCTCAGAAACAATAATTTACAATGACCCAAAATTAGATATTCCTTGGCCTTTAAAGTGCTCTAAAATTTCAGATAAAGACTTGAAGGGACAAAGAATAAGTTTTTTAAAAAAATAAATTAATTTATTAATGACTTTACAAAATATTCCGATCATTGCTGTCATTCCTGCCAGAGGAGGATCAAAAGGAATTCCTTTAAAAAATATGAAAAAAATTAATAATAAGCCTCTAATATTCTACACCATTAATGCAGCCATTAAATCAAAGTATATCGATAAAATATATGTAACTTCAGATAACAAAAGTATTTTAAATTATTGCAACAAATTCAAGTTAAGTTGCATTAAACGCCCAAAATTTTTATCAAAAGATAAAACTACAGCTGTTGATGTTCTTAAGCATACCATAAAATATATAGATAAAAGTATCTTGAAACAGAACCCTTATATTATTTATCTTCAACCCACTTCACCCTTAAGGACGTACATACATATTGATAAATTGATTTTAAGCGTTAAAAATAGAAGAGAAAAAAAAGCAATTAGCGTTGTTGAAACAAATGAAACACCATATAAATTTTTCAAAATCGATAATAAAGATAAATTAAAATCAATTTTTTCCCAAAAATATTCTAATTATAGTAGACAGTTTCTTCCTAAAACATATAAACCTAACGGTGCAATGTATTTTTTTCAATTATCTAACTTTTTAAAACAAGATGGGTTTCCAAGTAATGGAAGTAATCCATTTATTATGAGTAAAAAAGAGAGTCTTGATATTGATCATAATGAAGACTTAGCACTAGCTAGAAAGTTTCTTAAATGAATAAAGACAATTTTATTGAAATTAGTGGGAGAAAGATTGGTTATAATTTTAAACCACTAGTTATTGCTGAAATAGGTATTAATCACGGTGGCTCACTGGATGTTGCAAAAAAAATGGTAGATACTGCAATCAAAGCAGGTATTGAGATCATAAAGCATCAGACACATATTGTATCTGATGAAATGAGCAAGGAAGCTGATAAAGAAGTGGTGGATTATATTGGTAAATCGATTTATGAGTTAATGGATGAATGTTCTCTAAGTCTAGATGATGAGTTTCAATTAAAGAATTATATAGAAGAAAAAGGAGCAATTTTTATTAGCACACCCTTTTCAAGAGCGGCTGCAGATAGACTTGCTGATTTTAACGTTCCAGCATTTAAAATTGGATCAGGAGAATGTAATAATTATCCTTTAATTGAACACATTTGTAATTTTAGAAAGCCAATTATTTTAAGTACTGGTATGAATTCTATTGAATCAATTAAACGTTCTGTTGAAATTATTGAAAAAAATCAATTATCTTATGCTCTGTTGCACACTACTAATATCTATCCAACTCCCTTTGATTTGGTAAGACTAGATGCTATGTCAGAACTTGCTCATAATTTTCCTAATAGTGTAATTGGACTTTCGGATCATACTATAACAAATCATGCTTGCTTTGGGAGTGTTGCATTAGGTGCAAGTATTTTAGAGAGACATTATACAGATAGCATGTCAAGAAATGGGCCAGATATTGTTAATTCAATGGACCCAATAGCAGCGAAAGAATTGATAGAAGGGGCAAATATAATTGCTCAAGCACGCGGTGGAACAAAAGGTCCAATTAATGAGGAAAAATCTGTAATTGAATTTGCTTTTGCCTCAGTAGTTTCAATAAGAAAGATTAACAAAAATGAGTTACTCTCGAAAGATAATATATGGGTTAAAAGACCAGGTACTGGACCATTTTTTGCTCGAGATTATGATAATTTAATAGGAAAAAAAGTTAAAAGAGAAATAGAAAACGATCATCATATCACTATGGAAGACCTTTATGAATAAAAAGAGAAAGATTCTTTGTATTACAGGAACTAGGGCTGACTACCCAAGAATCAAAAGTGTTTTAAAAGAAATTAAGAATAATAAAAATTTAGATTTAAATCTAGTAGTAACTGGATCTCATCTATTATCAGATTACGGAAATACAATTAGTGAAATTGAAAATGATGGATTCAAGATTGATGCAAAAATACATATGTTCGATGAAGAATTTAATACTCCGAAAGGGATGGTCAAATCTGTAGCAAAATGTATTGATGGTATGTCAGAATGCCTTGAAAACCTAAATCCTGACTTAGTTCTAATAACTGTTGATAGAGTTGAAACTTTAGCATCAGCGGTTGCTGTTGCACTTATGAACTTTCCAATTGCACATGTGCAGGGTGGTGAAGTTACTGGCACAATTGATGAAAGTATTAGACATGCAGTTACTAAATTATCTCATATCCATTTTCCAGCAACGGAGGACGCTGCTTTGCGCATTATTAAGATGGGTGAAGAACAAAGTAAAGTTTTCAATGTAGGTTGCCCTTACATTGATATAATTAAATCTACAAAATTTAAATCTAAAAATGAACTAAGTAAAAAATATGGTTTTAATAAAGATAAGAGTTTTATAATATTCACTCAACATGCAGTTACAACTGAGTTCGGATCTTCACTAGAACAAATCAAAATTTCAATAAATGCGCTGAAACAATTTGTGGATTGTCAAATAATTGCTTTTTATTCAAATACTGACATGGGAGGCTATGAAATAATAGATGAGATAAATAAAGAAGATAACTTTATTGTTATTCCAAACATGGATAGCTCTGATTTTCTGAGTCTAATGAATTGCTCAACAGTTATGGTAGGAAATTCATCAGCGGCAATAAGAGAGGCGCCAAGTTTTGCTCTACCAGCAGTTAATATTGGAACAAGACAAAATGGAAGGTTGAGATCTTCAAATGTTATTGATGTAGATCATAACATTGAAGATATTAAAAAAGCCTTGTATAAATGCATAAATGATAATGATTTCAAAATGAAAATAAAAAAAGAAAAAAATCCGTATGGTGATGGAAACTCTGCAAAAAGAATTGTTAAGATAATTAATGAAATTGAGATAGATAAAAGTTTAATACAAAAAAAGATTGCTTATGAAATTTAAAAAAGTCTTAGTAACTGGTGGCGCTGGATGCATAGGAATGCCAGTATGCAAAGAATTAAAAAAAAGAAAAATTCAACCTGTTCTATTTGATCTTTATGAACAAATAAAAACTGTTGAGAAGAGAATTGATAAAGGTACATCAATTTATTATGGATCAATTCTTGATAGTGCCAGTATAAGAGAAGCAATGAAAGGTTGTGATGGAATAATACATTTAGGGGCATATCTAGGCGTTAGAAGAACAGAATTAAATAAACTCAGATGCTTGGAAATTAATATTGATGGAACAAGAAAGGTACTTGAGGCTGCTGCTATGAATAATATTAAGAAAATTGTTTTTGCATCTTCCTCTGAAGTTTACGGAGAACCAATTAAAAATCCAATAAGTGAAACAGATATTACGCAAGGAAAAACAGTCTATGCAGTAAGCAAGCTTGCTGGGGAAGAATTAGTCAAATCTTTTCACGATGAATTTAAAAATCTGAATTATTCTATTCTACGATACTTTAATACGTATGGTCCCTACCAGGTAGCTCAATTTGTTATACCAAAATTTATTAGAAATATCATGAATAATAAATCGCCGATTATTTATGGAGATGGAAACCAATTAAGGTCATATAATTTTTCTGAAGACACTGCACGTGGCACGGTTGATGCATTATTAACAAATAAAACTAATAATAAAATATTGAATATAGGAAATAGTAATGAATTAATAAATTTAAAAGACCTTGCAGAATTAATTATTCAATTATGCGGCAAAAAAGACAAGGTAGACATTAAGATTAAGAACTCATTTAAGCAAGCAGATAGAGACTCATCAAGGGAAATTTATGAGAGATTTTGTAGTACTAAATTAGCAAAAAGATTAATTAATTATGAACCAAAATTTAATCTAAAAAAAGGACTTCAAAAAGTAATTGAAACTGGAGTTTACCCTCCAAATTGGGCAACTTCAGAAAAAGATTATACTATTGATGATTCAATTAATTAAAAATCTATATCTCAATATTATAAATCTCTTTAAGTTTTTTTTTATCTTCTGAAAAAAGATCATTATATTTTTCAATTAATATTTTTTTAATGTAACTATTTTCTGGCATCTTCTTAGTTAGAAGTAATTTATATAGTCTATCAATAAAACGAAAAAGAAAAAAACTTTTTGGTGAAATTGATAGTCTTTTTATTATAAATTCAGATGTACTATATTTTATTTTTTCTAAAGTCTTATTTCTTGGTATATATCCTCTACCTTTATCAACATCTTCAAAGAATTTTAATTTTACACCTAAAAATTCCTCTAATTTACTAAATACTTCTTTTGGCTTTTTATTAATTTTATCAAAATCTAATATTAAAGTTTTATTAAGAATTCCAATATCTTCAAGTGTCTTAATTTGAGGGTAAATCAAAGATTTATCAATAATACTATTATAGTTATCTTCAAGAAAAGATTCAAAATTCTTAGTGTTATTATTTCTATTTAATAAGTAATAATGAGAAATAGATCTTTCTAAATGCTTTCTAATTAATAAAATAAATTTACAATTTGGAAAATCATTTATTATATTTTGAACACTCTTTTTATCATAAATATATCTAGCAGAGCATTCGAATTTTAAACCTTTTCTATCTTTATCCCATAGCGACTCATACCATTCTGCGTTTTTTAATTCATTCCCAAAATAATTTGGCTCTTTAATCTTAGAAGGATTTAAATTTTTATTTTTGGACAACTGATTGTAAAGCCAAGTAGTCCCACATTTTTTACCACCTAAACAGACAAAATCTACCATACTTTATTGTGAATTAAGAATATGCAAATACAGAAATTAAAATATTATTTAATTGAATTATCTATATTATAATAATAAAAATTATTTAAAAAACTAGGTTATAATTGAAAATTATTTTTGATCTAATAAAGAGTCATAAATTTATTACATTAACTCTTATAATTATTTCTATTGCAGCGGCTTTTTTTGAGGCACTAGGAATTGCAATAATATTGCCTTTTCTTGGGGCACTACTTGATAATAATATTGAAACAGAGCAATTTTCCTATTTTATCAATCTAATAAATAATATTTGGACCGGTGAAAATAAGATTATTTTTTTTATAATCACAATTTTAGTCTTATTTATTATTAAAAATTTTCTTATTTACATAAGATCAATTCTTACTACATATTTTCAAAATGATATCAGAAAATTTCTTTCTGTAGAAATATTAAATAAATATCATTTGGCTTCTATATCAAGTTTGTCTAAAGACAAGCCAGGGAAATTATTAAATAATTTAATACAAGAGCCAGTTTTGGCCGGTAAATTTTTTGCAAAATCAGCTGATTTAATAGCTCAATCATTAATTGTGATTATGATATTCAGCGTATTATTGATATCAAATCCAAAACTTATGATAATTCTAACTTCTGTTATTGTTGCGTTGTTGTTTTTATTTGGGGTTTTTTTTAGACGTTTAATAAATTTCATAGGTAGAAAAAGACTCAAGCTTGTTCAAGAAATTTCAAATCAAGGAGAGCAATCCATTAGAGCTATTAGAGATATAAAGTTACTTCAATTAAATAACAAAACTGTCAAATCTTTTATAGATAAATATAATCATACGAGAAGTATACTATTTAAACTAAGTAGTATTCAGAACCTACCAATGCCTCTTACAGAAATAATAATTGTTACTTCTGCATCTTCTTTTATATTTTATATTGAAATTATCCAAGGTAGATCAATTGTAGATTTTATTCCTTTTCTTGGATTTATATTGATAGCTTCACAAAGACTCGCCTCAAATCTAAGCCAAATTTTATCTTCTAGAATTTTTTTACAAGCTTATATCCCCTCTTTAAGATTAATACATGAAATAATATTTAGGAATAGGTATCAAGAAAATGTAAGATCAATTAATAATGTAAATAATTATAAAGAAATAAAAGAAATAAAAAAATTATCTGTTAAGCAGATTTCACTTTCCTATGATACAAAAAATTATGTATTGAAAAATTTATCATTAGATATCAAAGAAAAAAGTATTGTTGCAATAGTAGGCAAGTCAGGTTCTGGAAAATCATCATTAGTAGACATAATTTGTGGTTTTTACAATCAGGATCAGGGTATTATAATGAATGAACAAGATGATATTAGAGAATATGAATTAGAAGAATGGAGAAAAAATATTTCATTAGTCTCAAAATTATCATTTTTTTTTCCAGGAACAATTAAGTCAAATCTCCTTCTTGCTAATGAAAGATCTACTGATGATGAGATCCAAGAAGCAATTAAAATCTCTCAATCAAAAGAATTCATTGATAATCTTCCAGAAGGAATTGATACATATATAGACTCTACAGAAAATAGTCTTTCTGCAGGACAATATCAAAGACTTGCAATCGCTAGATCAATATTAAGAAAAACAAAATTAATTATTTTAGATGAGGCAACCAATCATTTAGATGTACAATCTGAAAAAAGACTAATGAACGAATTGTCTACAATTAAAAATGATAGAATGATTTTGATGATTACTCATAATATTAAAAGCTTAGAATATGCTGACTATATATATGTATTAGATAATGGTGCAATAGTTGAAGAAGGGAAACTTGATCAATTAATCAAATCAAAAAGTAAATTTACTAAACTATTTAATTAAATTAAAAAAAATAAGGCTTAATTTTATCTATGCCCATTATATATTTTGAACTCTTAGAGAGTCTGAACGGGAATTGATTAGATACAATATTTGCGTTTTTGGAATATTGAGTAGCATATTTTAATTCAACAATTACAGTGTTTTTCTGCTGGAATCTTTGAAAAAAGGAAATCCTATTATTAAAAAAAGTAAAATACTCAAGATCTTGATCAATGGTTAATCTAAATTCTTTATTAAATGACTCAAAATAACTTCTTTGGTATCGATTTACTAAAGTTGGTCTTAAACTAGAAACTAAATGAAATTTTTTTAAATCTTTTAAATTCTCACTAATTTTATTATATTCTGAATTAAAATCTTCTATTACGCTAAAATTATTTAATAAAAATTTATTCTTATATCCAATTTCACCCTTTTTAATTTTTATTTCTAAGTTTGGTTTTTCATTTTTTCCTTTTAATTCCCCATACCATCTAATTCGAACTTTCTTTCTGTTAGTATTTCCTTCGATGTTGTCTCTATAATTATTCATTTCAACATCATCAAAATAAATATTATTTATAAATCTATTTTCATATACTTTTTGAAAATTAAGTTGATTAAATCTAACAATATTGCTGATCTCATTAACACATAAATTTTCAACTAGAAATTTTCTTTCGTAGCGATTTTCCATTTATTTTTCTAATTAATTATATATTTTTTTAAATACATTTGACCGATAGTTCTCAACTCTTTGTGATCCAACTTTGAGAAAAGACCCATATTCGACAATGAAATGGTCATCTGTATCCTTAATTAATATATTTTTATATATTTGATCACTTCTTCCTACAAAAACCTCTGCTGGTCCATACTCAGGTTTTTTTTGATATATTGCAATTCCGTACTCACAATTATTTATTATAACTCCTTCATAAGGAACACCACTTGATGATGTTCTTAACTTTTTATCTATATAAACTGTTGATTTATCTTTTACTGCAAGTGCAATCTTGGCATTTGAAATATCGATATGATTTATATTAACATGACTTTTTTCTCCAATACTTATTCCCTTATCACTTGAGTTATTGATTTTAATGCCTTCAATTTGAACATTACTACCTGACAAATCGATTGAGTCATTACCAATATCCAAAAATGTTGAATCTGCAATGGTGCCAGTTGAAAAATCAATGTCTACTGCATCAGAAAATGAGTTCTTAAATGTACAGTCGTTAATTAAAAAATTTGATCTAACGATATTTATTGCATCTTCCGCCAAACCATTAATTATTAAGCAGGAATTTATATCTACATCAGATTGGTAAAAATTTATTCCACCAGAAATATTTAATTGATCATAGTCAAAATCTGATAAATTACTTAAAACAATATTTGAAAAAAATGATTTTTTCTCAGTATTTATCAACGCTATACTCCCTCCTGAGTCTGAAGTAATTATAATTGGATCTTCGTATGAACCAGTAAATAAAAACGGTGAATATGAAATAAGATTAGAGTTATTCTTTAACTCAATTTTTGTTCCTTCCTCAGCAATAACTCTATAACCAGAATTAATTACGAGATCTTCAGATATAATATGTTTTTGACTCTTAAACTTTATAATTTTATTAACTTCATCAATAATAATGCCATTTATATTTTGAAGATCTGAAAAATTATATAATTTATTAACATAATTTAATGCGATTTTATCTTTAACTGGAATAGCAATGTTGTTGTTTGAGCCATATATATTAATCATAAGAAATAATTTACTTTTTTGATTTTCTAATAATGTATTGAATTCAGTAGCCTCTAACTCTATATCGACATAATTATTTAATTTATTATGATTTTTAGCCTCTATCAAAATAGTTTCTTTAAGAGGAATTATATTTTTAGTGCTTCCAATTTTTACTGAATTAACATTAATTGGAAACGCCTCATTATTAAATATTCTTAATTCTAATTTCTTATTTTCCTGATTAAAATTAATTTTGTTAATTATAACTGAATTAATGTTAATTTTAGTAATATCCCTGATATAATTTTGATTATCAAATAAAACCTGTTTTTCCTTGGGGAGCCAAATGCTATTTAAATGCCTTGTATTATTTCTATCTTGGTGAGCCCATTCAAGAGAGGGGTAAATTGATTTATATTCATAATAAGGATAACTTTTATATATTTTTGAAACTATACTTTTTTCCTCTTCCGAAATTGTTTCAAAAAAATTATCTAATAAATCTTTATTCGCTATTATCTCTAATTGCTTAATGTATTCAGCATAAAAAAATTTATCATTAAATAATAAATCAAAAAAATCTGAATCTTCTGATAAATTTTTCCCTATTCTTTTCTCCTCACCCATTAATCCCAAATGCTGAGTTTTATAAATAACTTGTTGATCATATGCGATAGGTTCAATTAATGTCGTAATTGGATTATAATAAAATCTTGTATTCTTTAATTGTATTGCATGTCTATTACCCCATAAATCAGAAATTGCATATAATTTTGCCATTGATTTTATATCAAAAACATTTTTTGCCTTAATATCACCCTGATAAAATTGATTGATTTTGTTTTTTAAATCTTGCACTCCATTTTTCATGTAGTTCACTTTATTAATTTCAGACTTTGGTTGTTGAATTTGAACTTGAGATTTAATTATTCTAAAAATTAAACCATCTTTTCTATTATTATTTTCTAATAATCTCTTTCCAAAATTTTCTTCAATTGCATATATAGGTCGCGAGTCACCATTCACTGATAGATTAACAAAGTCATATCTTAAATGAATAAGGTCATTAAATTTTAAAAATTGATGGTAATACCATTCATTCATAAACCCCCTTGTCTTAGGGTGTTGCAGGGCAAATCGTTTCATACCAAAGATAGTTTTTCCATCACCAACTTTTATTTTATACGATGGAAACTTTCCCCAATGATCAACACTTTGACCTTTAATTCTTATTTTAATTGGTATTGTTTCCCCTTCATGATTTATTTTTGCAGATACCCATTCTTTACGCATAAGACTAACTTGATCTTCATTATCTAAGCCTACATAATGCTCAGCTGATAAAGATCTTATATATTCAAGTCTTTGTAAATTTTGATAACCTATATCTATAGAAAGTGAATCTATATCTGATTGAAATGATTCAAGATAATTTTTTGCAACACTAATACTATTTACAAGTACCACTCTTCCTTTTTGATAAGTATAAAAAATGGATTGTATCTCGAATATTGAAACAATGGAGATAAAAACAATTAATAAATATGATAAAGAAATAAATGTAATCTTTTTTGTGAATAATTTTTTAAATGAATCGATGGCTTTCCTGAACCACAAGATTTCCTCATTCGAGTGAATAATCTTCATAACTAAATTGGCTGATTATAATCCAAAAATGTAAATTTTACTGATTTATCAATATTTTGTATATCTTGCTTTGCTTTATCTAAATTATCAAAACTTTTGAATTCAACCAAAAAAGATGCTTCTATTCTATTATTATCCTCATCTAACCTTTTTAAAAAAACTGACTCACAATTGGCTAAAAAAGATTTTGTAATCGCATTAATATCAATCTTATTTTCTGAAGAAATTTGAATATAAACATTTTGATTTACTTTACCTAAACTTGAAGATTTAGAAAAATATGAATTTATAATAATTACTAAAACTATAAAACTAAAGCCAATCAATGTCACAAAAACTTGATTTGCACCAAAACCAAGTCCAATTGCTATTGCTAAAAATAAATAACTTAATTCTTCTGGTTCTTTAATAGCGGCTCTGAATCTAACAATCGAAAGAGCTCCTACTAAACCCAATGATAGAGCTAAAGAAGATTTTACAATACTGATCACTATCATTGTGGTAAGAGTAATCATTACAAAATTTCTTGCAAATAAAGGTCTATTTGATAATGCTGTTCCAAACACTGAATAAACCTTAGCTAGTATTAACGATAAAATGGTCGCAATGAAAAGATTAAATAAGAAGATTAATGGAGAGATACTATTTCCAGATTGAGATAAGTATTCGTCAAAAGTAAGAATGTTTTCCATTTAATATTCTATTTAATTTTATATGAATTTATATTTTATTTAATAATATGCTATTTTTATCTTTAAATATAAGTGGGCGCAACCTCCATTTATCGGAAAAACTTCCAATTTTGATTGTTTTATTATCGATTATTTTAACAATAGTGAATAGTGGATAACTTAGTTCCTGTATTGTTCTGATTGATAAAAGAGCAGGTGATTTACGAAAATTTATTTCACAAATTCCAGAAATTTCTTGATCCCATGATTTAAAATCCAAATCAGATTTAAAATCAATTTTACATTTATTGTTTTCTGAATAAGTCATGATCATCGTGATATCATTGGCATTTCCCCTCCATTCACCAATCGGAGAAAAACTATAATAATTATTCATATTTTTTTCTGAAACATATAAAGACGCGATGAGTATCAATAACAGTAATAAAATTATTACTGAAAGATTTAATTTTGCATATTTTTTTCTAAAAAAAATCATTATGAATGATAATACTTACAAGTTTAGAAACTTACAATTAGTTTAGATTTGTGAAAAATGATTAATTTTATATTTTGGTTGCGGGGGTAGGATTTGAACCTACGACCTTCAGGTTATGAGCCTGACGAGCTACCAGACTGCTCCACCCCGCGTAAACTGTTGCAAATTAGTACTTATTATAAATTATGTCAAATAAGGATAATTATAAATTATCGCATCGAGGCTTCAATATTACCACCATCAACCGTTAGGATGGCAGCTGTTGTTTTTTCCGAATTTGACAGGCTATAAAAGGCCTCTGCAACATCCTCAGCAAACACTTGCGTATTTAATAAATTTCCTTTTAAATAATTTTCAATTGATATGTTGCGAGATTTAGACCTTTTCTCGATCATTTTATCAGTCAATAAACCACTTTTTATTCTGTCTGCATTTACTCCATTGGATCGTATTTTATATTTTCCGTATTCTAACGCATATTGTTTACAAAGTGCTAGAAGTGCGGCTTTTGAAGTTCCATAAGAACCAAAATTCATTCCAGGGTTCACTGATTGTTTTGAAATATTAAATAATAGGCATCCTCCCTTATCCTGAGTTTTCATTATTTTTACACTTTCTGATGCTACTATATGATGTGAAAAAAAATTAATATTGAAACTCTCTAAAAGATCTTTATCACTAATGTTTATCATTTCTGATTGAGTTGCAATACCAGCGTTTGAAACAAGAATATCAATACCTCCATATGTTGAACAGATTTTTTTCATAGCTTTTTTAAAGGAATTGCGATTTGTAACATCACAATATAAACTTTCAAAAGTATTTAGAATCTTAAGGTCTTTTATTTTTTTTCTATCATTATCTAAAATAATTACCTCAGCTCCATTTTGCTTAAATTTATTTGCCGTTGCTAAGCCTATGGTACCTGCGCCACCAGTTACTAGTACAACTTTACCTGCCATTGAATTAGAGTTTTTTTTAATTTTTGCCTGCTCCAAACTCCAATATTCTACATCAAAAATATCTTGATTTTTTATACTTTGAAACTTTGAGTTTTCTTCAATCTTTCCAATTGTCCTAATCGACATCTCAGAAACATCACCATTAATTTTTGCTTCATTTAAACTTTTTCCTACTGAGAAAATCCCCAGATTTTGTACGATTATAATTTGCGGTATAGAGTCCAAAATTGAAGTCTTATTATTTTTAACGTTATCATCAAAATATTTTGTATAATTTTGGCAATATATTTTGAATTGATTTTTTAAAATTTTATTAAGCATCTTTAAGCTTTTACAATTATCTATATTTAGAACCATTGGAAATGGCTTTGTCCTAATTACATGATCAGGAGTAATAACTCCTCTATTAAGAATTGATTTTAAATTTTTATTATTTATATCAGATAAAATTTTTTTACTTGATCTAAAATTCAAAATATAATTTTTCCTCTTACACAAATATCCTCTCAACAATGGAGCAATCTCATCAGATGAAAAGTTTATTTTTTTTCTTTTTATTTGAACTATTTTATTTTTTTCTTGTTTCTTAATATATCTTTCAGCTTTACTTACGGCATTAATCATTCTTGTATATGATTTTTCAGAAGTATCTCCAAAAGTAAAAATACCGTGCCGATAAAGTATCATACCTTTTACATTTAAATCTTCTTTATATAATTCAAAAACTTTCTTAGCTAATAAATATCCAGGCATTACATATGGAACAAATAAAAATTCTTCTCCAAAAATATCCTTGCATAATTTTTTACCATTTGGACGATTACAAATTTCTAGAATTGCATTTGAATGAGTATGATCAACAAACTTATCCTTTATAATCGCATGTACTAATGTTTCTACTGAAGGATTAGGTGAAGACAAATCAATCAAATTTTTCTTAGTAAAATTAACCATTTCTTCATCTGATACATTTTCCTTATTTAATAGCTTAATCAACGGAGTTATTTTAATGGCTGAGAAGCCATTGGGCTCTATATTTGATAAATCCCAACCGCTGCCTTTTACATATATTACTTTGTGACTCTCTCCATCAGAGTCTTTACAGACGCTCTTTACTGAAGTATTGCCACCACCATGTAGTACTAAATTTGGATCTGATCCTAATAACCTTGATGTATAAACTCTTTCAATTAATTCATCAGGTATACTATTTTTTTTATATTCTGCTGAAAACTTTTTATAATTTTTTTTCGAAAATAAGTTTTTCATTTAATTTTCTTTTTAATTCCCATTATTTCTTTTTTATTTGCTTTTACAATACCATATTCAGTAATCAGGCCAGATATGTATTTTCTAGGAGTAACATCAAATGCAATATTCAAAGCCATAGAATTGGCAGGTGTCACTCTTATGCTCTCTATTCTATTTTTAGAGTTTAATCCTTTTATATAATGAACTTCATTTTCATCTCTTTCTTCAATAGAAATTTGATCACCACTAGAAATATTCCAATCAATGGTAGAACTAGGCAGTGCAACATAAAAGGGAATATCATTTTCATAAGCTGCTATAGCTTTTAAATATGTTCCTATTTTATTACAAACATCCCCTGTGAAAGTTGTTCTATCGCTTCCTGTTATAACAATATCTACGAGACCTTGCTTCATTAATTGACCTCCAGCATTATCAGTAATAATTGTATTATCGATTTTTTCATGCATAAGTTCCCATGATGTTAAAAAAGAACCTTGATTACGCGGTCGAGTTTCATCTACCCATACATGAATTGGTACGCCTAAATCTCTTGCACTATAAATTGGCGATGTTGCAGTGCCCCAATCAACTGTTGCTAACCAGCCTGCGTTACAATGAGTTAAAATATTAACTGTTTTTCTCTTCTTTTTAAAAATATTATATATTAACTTTGAACCATATTTTCCAATATTTTTGTTAATAACTTCATCTTCTTCTAATAATTGTTTTGCAATTTTTAAGGAAATATATCTTCTACTTTCTACCGCATGTTTTAAAACCTCATTCACTATTTTATCGACAGCCCATTTTAAATTTATTGCAGTAGGTCTTGTTGCAATTAATTTCTCTCCAGAATTAATTATATTTTTTTTTAATGGAGATTTTTTTATTGCTAGGTACATCCCAAATGCAGCTGTGACACCTATGAGTGGAGCTCCTCTCACCTGCATCGTAGATATAGCAATCATGGAATCTTCCAAATTTTTTAGTTCGGCTACTTTTAATTTAAAAGGCAATAGGTTCTGATCAATTATTTTAATTTTACCAAAATTATTAACCCAGATAGTTTTATACTTTTTATTATTTATAAGCATTTAGTATTCTTGATGCAATTGCGTCTAACCCATTTTCAATTAAATCTTCTTTCGTAATGTTCTTTGTTATTATTGATGTATCAAGAACATTGTCTATTCCATCAATCACATCTTCAGACCTGTTAATTGAGAATTCTTTGACAAAAGATTTGATTAATAATTTTGCATTATTTGAGTTTTGAGTGAGGTTTTTAATTATTTCTTCAACTCCAACATTATCATCATTTTCTCTCCAGCAATCATAATCTGTGACCATGGCTATAGGCACATATCGAATTTCAGCCTCTCTTGCTAATTTAGCTTCTGGCATGTTTGTCATACCAATAACATCACAATTCCAGTTTCGGTAAAGTAAAGACTCAGCTAAAGATGAGAATTGAGGTCCTTCCATAGCTAGGTAAGTACCATTGTTTTGAATATCAATACCAACATTTTGAGATGCTTTATAAACTAAGTTAGATGTATACAGACATGTAGGGATGGCCATTGAAACATGTGCCACAATATTTCTATCAAAAAATGTTTTATCTCTTGCGTATGTAAGATCTATAAACTGGTTAACAATTATAAATTTTCCAGGAGATAGCTCTTCCTTTAAAGACCCTACTGCAGAAAGGGATATTACATCATTACATCCTAATCTTTTAAGGAAATCAATATTTGCTCTATATGGAACTTTCGATGGATTATATGAATGATTAGCCCCATGTCTTGGTAAAAAAAATATCTTAACATCATCTAGTTCACCAAAGATAACATCTCCTGATGGAAACCCAAAAGGTCCTTGCTTAGCAGGAATTATTTTTTTATTATCCAATCCATCAAAGTCGTATATTCCACTTCCTCCAATAATTCCTAATTTAAGACTCATTGATCTTCCTCGTTAAAACGAGAAAGTGAAATAAAATTATGACCTAATTTTTCTATTATAGCCCTACCAGGCAAATCACTAAGTTCAACAATAAATAAAAAATTTACTTTTTTATTATTTGTTTTCTTAACTAAATTTAAACACGCTACAGCTGTTCCTCCAGTAGCTATTAAATCATCTATAACTAATACTTTATCATTTTTACGAATAGAATTTCTATGAAGATGAAGTTCATCAAATCCATACTCAAGTTTATATCTTGACTTAAATGTGCTGCCAGGCAACTTCCCTTTTTTACGCGCGAGTACAAGTGGAATTTTATTTTTATATGCAACAGGAGAGGCGAATATAAATCCTCTAGAGTCAATACCAATTATTTTTGTGATGCGGTTTTTTTTTGCATACATTGATATGTTATCTATAATCCGTGAAAATACATTTCCGTTTTCAAGCAAGGAGGTTATATCTCTAAAAATTATTCCTTTTTTGGGGAAATTTGGAACTGAAGTAATATTTTTTTTAATTAGTTTTTCAAGCACTTTAAAATAATTTCACTCCCTCAATCAGAATTAAATAAATCTCTTGTATAAACTTTGTTTGAAACATCTTTTAGATCTTTAGTAACTCTGTTTGCTAAAATTATACTACTTCTTTCTTTAAAGTCTTGAAAATCAGACACAACTTCTGAGTTAAAAAAATATTTTTCATTTAGATTTGGCTCAAAAATTATAACTTTTAAACCTTTGGCCTTTATCCGCTTAATTACTCCCTGAATAGCACTGGTTCGAAAATTATCTGATTCTTTTTTCATCACAAGACGGTAAACACCTACTATATTTGGATTAGTCTTAATTATTTGTTCAGCTATAAAATCTTTTCTTGTTGAATTTGATTTGACAATTGCATCAATTAAATTTTGAGGGACATTTGCAAAGTTTGCAAGTAGTTGTTTTGAATCTTTTGGCAAGCAGTACCCTCCATAACCAAAAGAGGGGTTATTGTAATAACTGCCTATTCTATCGTCCAAAGAAACACCTTTGATTATTTTTTCAGAATTTAGATTCTTCATTACTGAGAAGGTGTCTAATTCATTAAAGAATGAAACTCTCATAGCTAGGTAAGTATTTGAAAAAAGTTTTACTGCTTCTGCTTCACTAGACTCCATAAAAATTAATTTTGTACCTTCCTTTCTTGCACTAAGCTTAAGTAATTCTCCAAACTCTTTAGCTGTATTAGACTCGCCTCCAACTATAATTCTTGAAGGAAATAAGTTATCATGAAGAGCATTTCCTTCTCTTAAAAATTCAGGAACAAATATAATATTTTCGTATGAAAATTTCTCTCTCATTTGGTTAGTAAATCCAACTGGAACGGTAGATTTAATAACAATTAAACTTTTTTTATTAAGTTTTAAAATATCCTTAATGACACCTTCAACTGTACTTGTATCAAAAAAATTTTTATCTGCATCATAATCTGTTGGTGTAGCTATAACAATAAAATCAGCGTCATTATACGCATCCTCTATATCTAAAGTAGCTCTTAGTGAAAACGTTTTAGTCTTCATTTCTTTTTCAATATCTGGTTCATTGATTGGGGAGAGGTTATTATTAATCATAGATACCCTATTTGCATCAATATCAAGGATAGTTACATTAGTTGACTGTCTAAGTACCAAAGCCATAGACATTCCAACATACCCGCTTCCCACAATAGTAATTTTCATAATATCTGACAATAAGTGTGAGTTTTAAAAAGTAAAGTGACATTAATGATTATTTCACGTTTAGTAGACCTGGCAATGTCCTACTCTCCCGTGCCTTAAGACACAGTACCATCGGCGCTGGAGCCCTTAACGTTCGAGTTCGAAATGGAATCGTGTG
>MDSV01176260.1_pt1 | contig 32798 bp, 24 predicted proteins | sample 810851 | NCBI WGS metagenome assembly MDSV01 (sample SAMN05326640, study PRJNA326480) | marine metagenome | isolation source: seawater | place: Atlantic Ocean: North East | collected 2012 | reverse complement strand
TAAATTACAATACTAATTGTCAAAGAAAGCAACAGCCCTATGGGAATATTTTTTTCAGGATTTTTGATTTCTCCCCCAATAGCGGCAACTTTAGTTACTCCAGCGTAAGCAACAAAAACAAATGCTGAAGTTTCAGCAATAGAAACAATACCTGAACCAAATGCATTTTTAGAAAAAGCATTATCCCAATTCATCGGTACAGTAAGTAGCGCTTTAATGCATATTATTGCTAGGAAAATTATGGAAACTAAAACTATTGGTGTTTGAACTTTTTTAATTTTTTTAACCCCTAATATATTTATTATCACGATTAATACCAATAAAATTAAAGCGGCAATTTCAATATTGATTTTCATTCCAAATATATCTTCTAAGACCCATAAGTATGCTTTAAATCCAAGTAATGCAAATGCAGATTTAAACATAGTTGTTGCCCATAAGCCCACCCCTAGAACAGTACCGATTTGAGGGCCAAATGATTTTTCAATGTATACGTAAGCTCCACCAGAAGAAGGCATTGCGGTTGCTAATTCAGATTTTGAAATCGTAGCAGGTAATATTACAATACCAGCTAATAAGAATGCTAACCAAATACCACCAACTGGCGTTGATCCTCCACCTCCCATTTCCACCATTGCCAATGCGGGAATTACAAATAACCCTGTTCCGAGCATAGATGCTAATGAGAGAATAATTACAGAAAATAAGCCTAATTTTCTTTCAAGAGTTTCTACAACCCGTTCTAAGGGATTTACAATTAAGCCTACTAAATCTTTAGGTGTAAAACCCTTCATGTACTGCCGATTAATGTTTGATTATTATATTTTTATTTCATTAGTATTTTATTTTGGCGATTACTTTCATTTCTACAGCAATTGGAGTAGGTAATGCATTAATTTCTAATGTGGTTCTTGTAGGTCTAATTTCACCAAAATAATCTGCATAAATTGAATTATAATCTGCAAAATCTCTATCCATATTAATTAAGAATGAAGTGACGTCAACAACATCTTCTAAACTTGAGCCTGAATCTTCAAGAATTGTTTTAATATTTTCAATGCAAGCAATTGTTTGAGCTTTCATATTGTAATCTAAATTTTTCCCAGTGGCGTCTTTTACTGGACCTCCAGGAATTGCATTTGATTTAGGTTGTCTTGGACCGACACCTGAAAGATACAGTAAATCTCCTACTTTTCTTGCATGTGGGTAAGCACCAACAGGCTTTGGTGCACGAGAAGTTGAAAAAGTTCCGCTTTCTGAAAATTCTTCTTTTTCATCTAAAGGTTCATTTGAAGATTCAAAATCGTTATTTTCTTCTTCTGAAATTATTGTATCTAGTACATTTCGATCTCCATGGTATGTTTCAACATCATCTTCATCATACTCTTTATCCCCAACTTCATCTATTTTTGGAATTAATGAGGCCACTGCACAACCAGCGCCATGTACTGATTCGTATGCATGAACTTTACCTGCAAAGTTGTTATGTTGGCCCATTACTCCTGCTAGCCACCACATGGGTTTGAAAGCGACAACTTTCTGAACTCTTATTTGTTGATGAATTTCTCTTGATAACTGACTTACATCTTCTAATCTACCTTCATCTAAAAATTCTAGAATTTTCCGATTCCATTCATCATCTTTTTGTGAATGTATTTTTTCTTCATGGGGCTTAATTTTATCTGTAAACATTCTGTTTGATAATGAACTAACTACTACAACTGCAACCTTTTTTCCTGATTTTTTAATTGCATCATTAGCTGATTTCCCTAATACTATAGTTTCTGCTCTATTTGAGTACATGTTACTTGAACAAATACCAGCAGGCAAGTTATTATCGGGGTTTAGTAGTGAAAGTGCTACAACAGTTCCAGTATCAATTGGAAACCCATGGTATGAAACAACTCTTGATTCCAAACCTCTTGACTTTGCTGAATTAGACAACTCTTCTGCAAAATCAGTGTCTATGTGGAATTTGTAAGGCATAGAACCAAGGTAATGAAAATCATGATCTACATGAACCCATTCAGGTTCTTTTAATCCTTGGAATTGATGCCCAATTATGCTTGTCCATAATGTAGAATAAACAAGAATTAACTCAGCTTCACTTTCTTCAATAATCATTCTTGCTTGTTCGTATGCTTCTCTTAACCTAGCCCACCCAGGACTCTTTTCAGGACATAATAATGGATGTGGATGTGCTGGAACAAATAATCCAAGTACAACTTCACCAGTCATTTTGAACTCACGCCTTCGATTTTTCTTTTTTCATCATTTGTATCCCATGCGGCAATGGCATTTCCAGTGCCAATTATCGTCCCATATTCATGAATAGTTGCAGGGTATGTAGGGTAATTAAGAGAACTTAGCATCCAAGTAAGTGCACCTCCATCGGTTTCAGCTACAGTTTGTTCAGTAAATTCGGGCATCATTTCAATTAATTCCTTAGTTTTTCCATTTTTCATCATATTAATCATTTTCATATCCCATAGATACTGGGAATGATTTGTAATATGTTCTTTTGACATATCTTCAGGAACTTCTGATTCATTAACGAAGTGTCGGTGTGATAGAGAATTACTAGATATTACAACTGCCTTTTTACCACTTTTCCAAATTGCTTTTCTTGTGGCCTCGCCTAATTTTATCATCATTTCTTGCATTACTTCTACAGAATAATAGTGTACTGATCTATTTGATGAAATTGATACAATTGGTTTATCCCAATTTGGATTTGTAAGGTGGCAAGAAGTAATTGTGCCATAATCTACTCTGAAATCTGGGTTTTCCATCATTCTTACTGAAAGTCCATCAGATTCTGCTTCATCATGAATCATTTTTGCTAATTCAACATCTATATTGATGTCGTAATGATAACGAAATAAATTTGGGAAAATTGGATCAACACTCAGTGATTTAAAATTATTTAATCCAAGAAAATGAGTTCCAATATATGTTTGCCAATGCGGTGAAAGAATTACAATAACATCATAATCAATGTTTTCAAGTTGTTTTCTTAATCTTTCATATCCCCACCTTAGAGTTTCCCAACCGCATTCTGCTTTAGGTTCATTTTGAGGGGGGTTTTCTGCATAAACAAGATGAGGAGGATGTGGTGCTAAAAGCCCAGCAACAATTCTGCCTCCGCTCATGTATGTTCGAATCATAACAAGCACATGAACCCATTGAAAGATTTCATAAGATGATTGTTGATGTCCAAACGTGACCGAATATTCTAACGTCGAAGAGGAGGTTAGTATCGCTTCTAATCAAAATTTGATTAAGGGCGATTTAAAGTCTTCAATTTTACCATTGTTAATTGGTATTCCAGCAGGATTATTTTCTTCAATATTAAATAATAATTATACAGACAGAGGATATTTAAGTTCTGAATATTATTTTGGCGTTGCCTTTGAATTTCAATTACTTGTTTTCTTTTCCTTATTATTTGGGATTCCTTTGTTTTTTTTAGAATCTAAAAGATTTCAGGTTTCTTTTAAAGAGTTGTTAATAGGAAGTTTCATTTGTAATTTCATTTGTTTTTTAATGGCTTATGGGCATGGTTATTTCCCCTTGTTGTTGATGTTTTATCTTCAATGGCTTTGGATGTGTTATTTTTGGCAAAAGAAATTTATTCCAGCGTTCCGTTATGCAATTTGGCTTTCATTAGGTTTACTATGTGGTGCTATAGCAGGTTCAATAATTCATCTTTCAATATTTTGAAATAATGAATTTAATATTTATCATTCATTGTGCAAATATTTTGTAATTCACTAAAAAATTGTAGCGAATATAATCCGCCTTCTCTTCCTAATCCTGAATCTTTAACTCCTCCAAAAGGAACTCTCAAGTCTCTGTGTAACCAACAATTAATCCATACCATGCCAGTATCTAATTTTTCAGCAACATGTTCTCCTAGAGTCGTATCTTGAGTCCAAATGCTAGCTGCGAGACCATAATTCGTATAATTTGCAATTTTTATTGCTTCTTCGATATCATTAAATTTGTGAATTGTTACAACAGGACCAAATATTTCTTCAGTGGCAGTTCTTGATTTGTAATCTAAATTAACAATTATTGTTGGCTCATAAAATGCTCCCTTTGCAAAATCATCATTCAAATTAGAACGTTGGCCCCCATAATGGACATCTCCTCCTTCTTCAATTGCTAATTTTACGTAACTATCTACTTTTTCAAGATGTTCGTTTGAGATTAAAGAACCTAATTTTGTATCTTCATTGAGAGGATTGCCAATTTTCATTGATGATACAGATTTTGTAAACATCTCTAAAAAAGAAAAATATATTGACTCGTGAACAAGAATTCTTGATCCACATAAACAAACTTGGCCTTGATTGAGAAAAGAAGACCTTACAATGTTGTCTATGTGTAAATTTAAATCAGCATCATCCAAGATTATAGTGGCATTTTTACCTCCTAATTCAAGACTGATTTTTTTAAACATTGGAGCAGCAGTTTTCGCGACTATTTTTCCTGTTGTTGTACCTCCCGTAAATGAAATTAAATTTATCTCTGGATGAGATACAAGTGCTTGGCCACATTCATTTCCATAACCCTGAATCAAATTAAAAACACCCTTTGGTAAACCTACTTGATGAATTACTTCCGCTAATAAATTAGCAGTCATCGGAGTTAATTCCGATGGTTTAGCAATTACGCAATTTCCCATGACTAATGCTGGTGCTACTTTCCAAGATAGAAGGTATAAGGGTAGATTCCAGGGAGTAATTAATCCAGCAATTCCTACTGGTTTATTGACAATCTTATTTATTGCATCACTCATTTCAAATTGTTTAGTTTCCATATTTCTTGCCAAATCTGCAAAGAATCTAAAGTTACTAACAGATCTTGTAGCATCTACATTTCTAGAAAGAGATATTGGCTTTCCCGTATCTATTGATTCTAATTTTGAAATATCTTCAAATCTTTTTTCCAATTCATCTGCAATTTTATCTAACCATTCTGCACGTTCTGTAATGGTTAATTTAGACCATGATGATTTTGAAAGATTACATGCATCTACTGCATCTTGAATGTCTTGAGAAGAGGACCTTGGAATTGTTGCTATTTTTTCATTAGTAGCAGGATTAATATTGTCTATTTCTCCATCATTTTTTGAATTTATAAACTCTCCATTGATATAATTTTTAATGGCATTCATTCTTCTTCACCTATTGCTCCTAAATCTTCAAAAATACCGTTTTTAATATGTTTTTTCCAATCATACAACCATCTGTCTGTATTTGGATCCCATTCATCCCAAGTTGGAATCCCTTCTAGGATTTTTAATTTAGATGGAGGTACAATTCCAGGAACAATGAATGCTTTTTGTTTATCTAATGGGTATGGATTACGAAGATTGAATCCAAGAACACCAAGAATTGCTCTAGCAACATACCATGTTGCTTGAGGGTTCCATCCATGTGCGATTTTTATTACCACTCCTAGGCCTTCAGGAAAATCATCATGGATTATTGAAAGGCCTAATAATCCATCAGCACCTTCCTTTGCTAGTACTTTACCCTCGCAAGATTTTATGATTGTAGAATCCAATCGATTAAATCCTCCAATCAAATCAGGATGTTTAATCATTGAATCCCAAATCCAATCTGAGTTTTTATCACGTACTAAATAAGAAAAAAGTATTGCTAATTCATTTACTGTGTTTGAAACTGTAGGTAATCCACAACCATCCTTACCTATTTTTAATGGCTCCCAATCCTTTCCTAATATCTTTTTTAGATTTAACAAATAATGTTGGAAAACTTCGTGCCCAGGTAGGGTGTATCCTGCGCGATTCCATCCTTTCAATTTACAACCTTTGAGTATTGCTGCATGTTCTCCAGAACATGTATGAAACCACCTTCTTGGCCTTCTTACTTGTCTTCCAAATTGAACCAAAGGTGTGTCTAATGGCGTCTGCATTAATCCCCATTCTGCTTCTTTCAAAAGTGATTGAGCAGATGCTACATGTTCAGTATCTCCATTATGGCTAGATACTGAAATTGCTTTTTGTTCCCATGTAGTTTCAGAATCAAGAATTTCGGCAAATGTTTTCATCATTATAGGCTTCATCATTGAACGCCCATAACAAAGAACATTACCCCCAAAAGAGTGTATTATCTCATTGCCATGTGCCCATGCAACCGCACCATGAATCGTAGTTTCAGAAACGCCATTTCTTCGATAATCAACAAGAGGTTGCCAATTAACATCTCTTCCTGTAGCAATTCCTTTTTCTGATTTGCCAAGAGGAGATTCAGGATATACTTCACTACCTGGTTTACCAGGAGATACAGCAGTTTTTTGTTCATGTTTAATACTCATATAATCAACTTTATTTAGTAAAATGAGGTGCTACTAACTCCATAAACGAAGTCATATTTCTACAAACCCTTTCGGAATCATGGTTAAAGAAATCAAACCAAGTCATTAATCTATCATCGGGATGAAACCTTTCTTTTATTTGTTTGATGATTTCTTCAGAATCACCAATTAATGCATTATTTGCAGCCTTTGAAATTTTTTGAGGATCAATCGTGCCTTCAAGTGCATTCCAATAACTTCCCAATGCATCTTCTGCTTCTTTTTTTGCCTCTATATTTTTCTCTTCTTTAGATAATCCTTCTTCTTCGTTGATAAAAACAAATACCGTTCTAGGCATATTTCTTCTTTCCCAAGCTCCACCATCTTTGTGAAAATCTTCTTTCATTCTATTGTGAGTTGAATCGATTATTTCAGGGGATGTAATTGAGAGGTTGAAAACATTAACTGGATAAATAGTATTGCAAAATTTCTGGGCATTAGGATCATGTGTGCCTGCTATTAGATTCAAAAGCCCCCGATTCCACTTTTGAGGTATTGTTTTTATTTGTTCAAATTCCCATCTATTAGGGATGCTAATGTGTGTGCTTTTTTCTGAACTTTGTTCAAATTTCATTTTTGAATTTTGTACACTCTCCCATGATTCATCATCTTTGAAAAGATCTCTTGTTAATACAGTGTTTCGAATGTCTTCACTAGAAACCACCTCTCCACGAATTAATCTTAAGAATATATCACATGCTTCTAGAAATATTTGACTACGTAATACTGGCCATGCTGTATCTTCAATATTGTTTCTTGGAATAATTCCATATGGGCGGGCCATAAATTCAAAACGCCCTGATGAAAATCCAATGTTTAATTTTCTTTTTTCATTTTTATTTAGTCCATGTAAAGCAAGAAAAGCTCCAATCCTTTCTGCCATTCCAATAGGACCTCCATTACAAAACAGGCTCATTACCGCACTACCTACTTCGATATTTTTTGTTCTAGCAAACATTTGATGTGCTAGTTGGAAGAAATCTGTGCATAATCCTACTTCTCCTTGCCAGTGAGGTATAACTGGTTTTTTGTTTAGTTTTTGAGTTTCAGTTGAAAGGTGAGATTGAGCTACCCATGCGACTCCAAAACCAAGATTATCAGCAAATTCTAGTTGTGTAAAGAAATTTGAATACATTGTATCTTCAGAGGGAATGATTCCATTTGCATCAGGTGTCTGACTAATTGAAAAAAAGATGTCAAACTCCATTTAAATCACTCATATAGATCTCATTCTTCCGCCATCAACAGCCATACTTACTCCTCTTATTCCTCCACTAGAAGGTAAACACAAGAATGTAATTGCTAGCGCAGTTTCTCGAGGATTAATTAGTCTTTTAATTGGGACTTGTTCAAGCCATTTTTGTTGAATTTCAGAAATTTCCTTTCCTGTTTTGTCACTAATGGAATTTGCTAGGGAATTTAATCTATCAGTATCTGTAAAACCAGGTAGAATATTGTTAATTGTAATGCATGGAGGTAATTCTCTTGATAGAGACTTTGACCAAGACGCCATTGCTCCTCTCAATGTATTTGATAATCCTATGTTCTCTATAGGTTCTCTTACGGATGTAGAGATCACATTTACAATTCTTCCCATTCCTGATTTTTCCATGCCAGGAATTAGCATTTTTGTAATTGTATGTGATGCATGAAGATGTCTTTTGAATGCTGGCGTAAAATCTTCAATTTCTGTTTCAAGTAATGGGCCACCAGGAGGTCCAGATGCATTATTGATTAGGATATGTATTACACCATCTTCAAGTAGTTCAGATACACATTTTTCTACATTTTGTGTATCTTCTAAATCAAGAGGTAGTGCTTTTGCAGAACTAGCACCTATCTCATTTAATTCATCACATAATTCTTCTAGGGCGTCTTTATTTCTAGAACAAACGATTAGATCTGCTCCGGCTTTAGCCATGGATTGTGCCACAGCTCTTCCAATTCCTTTTGATGCACCACATACTAGTGCTCTATATCCTCTTAATGCTGTATTTTTGTATGGAAAATCATTCTCAGTCATTTTAATTCCTCATTTGTATCTTAATCAACATAGTGTTTGTAAGTTTCATGTTCTAGTTTTTGGTTTACTTTGTCAAGAATTTCTTCTGGTGCATTTCTAAATGTTGGCCACTCACTTTCACCTTGAGGGTGTCTCAATTCATCCCATCGACCCTCATCATAAGCAATTAATGCTTCTTTCATTAATACTCCTGCTAATACTAAAGTTTCATAGCAAAGATCTTCGTAATTCATACCTCTTTTTACTGGGAATTCTCTGCGAAGCAACAAATCTCCAGTATCAATTCCATTATCACAGAAATGAGTTGAGGACCCAATTGGTATGTCATGATAAACAGACCATGCAGGTGATGCAGAACCTCTACAATCAGGTAATAATCCTGGATGAGAGTTAATTACTCCATCTGAGGGATAATCTAGGATTTCCCCACGAATGATTCTTGTTCCCCCAAATACGATTAAATCTAATTCTAAATGTTGTAAGTGTGGCATAACTTCCTTGGAATTATGAATTTTCACAGTTACGTGAGGGACATTTAAATTGGCTAATTGTGTCTTAATTTCAGCAGCTATTGGGTGGCCTTCAATACGTTTGAGAAATTTTTCTCTTTCTTCAGTTCCTATGTCAGAATCTTCTTCAATTACAATTGTAGGAACAAATCCCTTGGATAGTATTTGTTTCAACATTTCTCTTCCATAGGGGTGCTCTTTGAGAAGAAGAAACGCAAAACGTGGCTTGCTCATGACTATCGGAATAGTTCTTAGTCTTCAATACAATCGTTAAATCTTCTAATTTTAAATACAGAAGATGTCACGTTAGTAAGGCCTCGCTCTTTCTCATCTTCTAAATCGATTTTCTCCAAACACTCTACCTCAAACCCGTCAGAAAACAGGCTCTTCACATCATCATCATGCAAAGCGAAAGGCGGCCCTTGCATTTGTTCTTGTGGATAAGCGAAAGTAATTAGTAAGCCAACTGCGCCTGATTTCGTCTGTTTGCGAATCTGTTTAACATAGTCTTCCCTGTTTGATGGCTCAATGGCAACCAAAGCAGCTCGATCATACCAAGCATCTGCTTGAATAATTCCAGCATTAAGGTCCAAGACATCTCCAAGGAAGATTGTGAATGGTTGGCTTGAGAATTTCCTGTGCTTACCGATTTCAACAGTATCAAATTCCAACTGGTTTTCCGCAAAAAATGTCTCGACTGCTTGCTGTACAATCTCGAGGCCAACAACAGTGTAGCCTTGTTTTGCCAACCAAATCATATCCAGTGATTTACCACACAATGGAACCAAAACATTACTTTCTTCAACCGCATTTATTTTCGGCCAGTATTTTAACAATAAATCATTGTATGTTTTCTGGTGCCAGCCAATTTTTTGACTTTGCCAACGGCCATGCCAAAATCCCATGACAAGCCCACTTTGATATTTTTTTTGAATCCTTCTTTCAAATACCTCAAATAGCAAATTGTTCAGATTAAGGAGTACAACGTCTTCTATCTCTTGGAAATAATACCGTTTCTCTAACATTTCCAGCACCTGTAAGAACCATCAATAATCTTGCAACTCCAAGTCCCCAACCTGCATGTGGAGGAGCACCATAACGAAATCCATCAATATAAAAATCAAAATCATCAGGGTTTAATTCAACGTCTATTAAATTCTGAGTTAACACATCAGAACGATGTTCTCTTTGACCTCCACTTGTCATTTCATCACGCCCATAATTCAGATCAAAACCTCTAGATAATTGGCCACCTGAGGCAGAAGTTTCATTTTTATCATGGAATATGTAGAATGGCTTCATTGCCATAGGCCATTTTGGAATAAAATAGAATTCTGAATATTTTTCAGCTAGTATGTCTGCATGGTGTGCTTCTATGTCGTCTCCCCAATTAATTTCATTACCTTTGTTTTGAATTAATTCAATAGCTTCACAATATGATACTCTTGGAAATGGTATTGATGGTACATTAACTACTATTGGATCCTTTTCTTCTGAAATTCTAAATTCATTGATGTCATCGATTAATGATTGATCATTTGATTTAATTTCGGTCCAAATATGTGAAATCATACGTTCTTGAACCTGCATTACATCTTCATCACTTGCCCAAGCCATTTCTATATCAAATGAAATAAATTCATTGAGGTGCCTATATGTGTCGTGTTTTTCTGCTCTAAAGGCTGGACCTATTTCGAAAACACGTTCTAAATTACCCATTACTGCTAATTGTTTGTACAATTGTGGACTTTGAGATAAATATGCATCTCTATCGAAGTATTTTATTGGGAATAGATTTGTTCCTCCTTCAGCAGCAGCAGCAATGATTTTTGGACTATTTATTTCTCCAAAACCTTCGGAAATTAAATGTTCTCTTCCATATTGTAGTATTCTACTACGTAGTTTAAACATGGCATTAATATGCTTTCTTCTAAGATCTAAGAATCTATTATCAAGTCTTACATCCATTCCAACTTCAACTTTATCTGTAACTCCTAGTGGCATTGGTGTTTCTGCAAGAGAAAGTAATATGATTTTTGATGCAACAATTTCATATTCTGGAGGAGGTAATGGTTCTCCTTCAGGAACTCTAGGAGGTCTCTTTTTTGCAATTTCTCCTGTGATTTGAAATGTAGATTCTCTACTTGCGTTTTGAGACACTTCTAATTCTTCATCACTAACATTTCCTTTTTTAATGAATGCTTGTAAACTTCCAGTACCATCTCTTAATTTAATAAAGCATACTGCGCCTTTTCCGCGAATTACTTCTGCAAATCCACATAATGTGGCAGTAGTTCCTAAAAATTCTTCTCCATTAGATGCTATTTCTTCTAATGTATTTGTTCGATAATTCGTAGGATGCCAATTGACTTCTTTAGAGTCGCCCATGAACTCCCGAGGGCATATACTCCTTCAAACTGGCGCAAAAAATAAACCGAACTTTTGATGAACTACTTCTATTAGGCCCAGTCATGAGTGAACGTCTTTTTACTTCCGAATCTGTAAGTTCAGGGCATCCAGATAAATTATGTGATCAAGTAAGTGATGCAATATTAGATGCTTGCATCAGTGTTGATCCCTTTGCTAGAGTTGCAGTTGAAACATTGGTTAAAGGAATGGAGAATAAGAGTTTGATTGTATTAGGTGGAGAAGTCACAGTTAATGGAGAAATCCCAGATTATGAAAAAATTGCAAGAGAGACTTGTGCAAAAGTAGGATATAATTCCCATGCTATTGGGATGGATGCTACAAGTGAAGATTTATGCGAGGTTCGTGTAGCAATTACGACACAATCTCCTGATATTTCTGATGGAGTAAATGTTGGTGGCGCTGGAGATCAAGGAATGATGTTTGGTTATGCGTGTACTGAATCAGAATCATTTCCTGGTTTAATTGGAACTTATATGCCACTTCCTAGCATATTATCTCAACAATTAACAAGACGTTTAACTGAAGTTAGAGAAAAAGATATACTTCCATGGGTTAGACCTGATGGTAAAAGTCAAGTTACAATTGAATATGGAGGGGATGGTTCTCCTTTGAGAGCATCTACTATTGTTCTTGCAAACCAACATGAAGATTTGATTCATAGGACAGGAAGTCTCGAATCAGAAAGAGAATTCATTCATGAAGAATTAGTAAGACACGTAATAACTCATGTAATTCCTAAAGACTTAATTGATTCCGAGACAAAAATAATAGTAAATGGTACAGGAAGATTTGTAGATCCTGGAGGTCCTTATGCGGATGCAGGATTAACAGGGAGAAAAATCATTGTCGATACTTATGGTGGAAGTGCCCCTCATGGAGGAGGTGCCTTTAGTGGAAAAGACCCAACAAAAGTAGATAGGTCTGCAGCTTATATGGCTAGATGGGTCGCAAAACACGTGGTTGCTAGTGGATTAGCAGATAAATGTACTATTCAAGTTGCTTACGCAATTGGTAGAGATGAACCCGTAAGCATCAATGTAGATACCCATTCAACAGGGATAATTTCTGATGTTGAAATTGAATCTAGAATCTCTCAAGTTTTTGATTTTTCACCAAAAAATATTATCGAAACGTTGGAGCTTAGAAATCCAATATATTTTGTTAGTGCATCTGGGGGGCATTTTGGTAGAGATCCAACAAATTCAGGTCATTTTAGTTGGGAACGAATAATTCCAGAAAAGATGGAAATGTTACGTAAGGAGTGATATATTCTCCCACGCCCCTTATAGGGGCGTATTATGTCCCAGTGTTTGTGAGTATAACAGAATCTAGTCGTAGGTCAGGATTCATCTTGGCATTTTTAGTTTTAATTTCTGCGCTCTCTCCATTAATTTCTAGTGCATCTGCAGAAGGAGCAATTGAATTAAGTTTGTCGAACCAACATTTGTCAATTACTCCAGGAACAACATCTAACATCACACTTACAATTCACAATAATGATTCGCAAATTAATGATTATACTATTGATATTAATCAAAATTATAATTCTGCTTGGAATATCAGTATTGTTGATTCAATAATCGAAGACGTACTACCTACTTTTTCAAGTTCAACTACTGTTGTTGTAACATTAGATCCAATCGCATTGCTTTCAGATCAAACAGTTGTTGAATTTATAGTAAATCAAACAGGTAGTTCTGAAAGTTCATCAATAGATGTTATATTGTCTGTCGAACCTCATTATGAAGCATCACTTGATGTAAGTAATGTAGGAGTTGGAGGATTAGTATTAGTAAATCCAGGCTCAACATTGGACGTTAATATTGATGTAATGAATTTAGGTAATATGAACGATACAATATTACTTGATATTGTTGATGAACCTGATTTAGTTCAATGGTGGGATGATTATAATTCTGCTCAATCAGAGCCTGTTATAAATGGAAATGAGACAGTTACTTTGGTAGATCCAGTAATGAGTTCCGAATATGATATTTCACAAAACAACGGCTATATTGACCTTTTAGTTAATGCCTCTGGACTTACTCCAAATTTAGAATATCGTTTAGACATTGAAGCAGTTGATGAAACGGGAGTATATCTAAATGGCTGGCTTAGTTCTTTCAATTCAACTAATGGATTTGATTCAGAACCATTTACTTGGCAAACATCTTATGAGGGAAATGCGACTATTTGGTCAAATATTAGTTTTAATGGCAGTGTTTTAAGCAGTGACTATTCAAATATTTGTTTGTATGATACTTATGGATGTTCTGTAATTGCACAATATGAATTAACTGAAGGTACAATCACAGGAAATGGAAATTTAAGTTATGCGTATGATTCTAATGGCACAGTTTATCTTCCTGGAACTCTAGTGGATGATGGGACTTTAATTGAAATAACTGCAACAGCAGATGCAAATTGGAGTTTTATTGAATATACTGGAGATTCAAATTCTACTAGTGAGGTGATAGTTCTTGAAATCGATTCAGATAAAACAATTGGTGTAATTTTTGAAGAAAACCAAACAATAATTTTAACACCAGAAGTTAATGTTTCAGTATCAACAAACGCAACACATATGTTTTCTACATTTGAAATGAATAATTTAACTCAAGGGGTTGCTTACAATATCTTTTACGAAATTAGAACCGATGATATGATACCAATCATTATGGATGCAGGGTGGGATAATTTTACAGCAAGTAGTACAAACACTTCAAGATATTATAATGAAACGTATGCAAACGATTCATATTGTATTGATGTAATATTAAGTAATGGATTAATTCCTTTAGATACAGATAGTATTTGTTTTGTAATCCCCACATCCTCCAATGGAACTTCTACCTCTATGAGTATAAATATGGCAAAGAGCACTTCAGCAATTCCTGCGGGTTGGATAGTATATTGGTTAGATGACGTATACACTAACATGTCGCCAATGTCTAATGATAATGCAGTACTTAGAATCGTAATACCAAATGGCACATCTCCAGGTTATCATGGGATTAGATTATGGGCATCTAGCACTCAAGGAAATGTATCAATGTCTACTGTGATTGTAATCCAAATAGGAACACAAGATTCAGTTGCAATTTCAGATTTAACTAATAATACTTGGTTGCCAGATCAAACTGGAGAAGTAACATTGGAAGTAACAAATACAGGAAATAGGGCTATCGGATATGATTATTCTACAGAGGCAGCATCTGGGCCATGTGATGTTGTGATGTCAAGCACAGGATCAACTTTAGACGTTGGAGAATCAGAACTAGCCTCTGTATCCATAAGGCCTTGGGAAGTAGCACACAGAAACGATACTTGTGAATTTAATTTCATAGCAAATAATAGATTGAATAATGATGAGGCAATGTTCCCTGTACAACTTAGGATTGGAGTCGATTGGGGACTTGAAGTATATTCTCCAACAACGGATGTTTTGAAATCTGATGAAACCAAAACAGTGACATTTACTGTAAAGAATTTAGGTACGGAACAGGATGAATATCGAGTTGAAGTGGTTACTCCCTCTGGATTAATTGCAACACCCCCCCCTGGTTGGTTAACAATAGAGAGAGGACAAACAAGTACAATTGATATCGATTTTTCATTAGATGCAGAAAGTAATTTGTCAGGAATGAAAGAAGTCACAATAAAATTAATTGGCCTTAATGGCGCTATGGCTGAAGTAAATTATAACTTAGACATAGAAGGACTTACCTCGTTTGAACTTATAGGTCCACAAGATTCAAGGTTACAGCTAAATGCAGGTTCATCTGCAGAATTAATTATTGACGTCTTGAATACAGGAACCCAGACAAATTCATATGATTTACAATCAGTTTCTGGATTGGCATCTTGTATCAGTATGAATGGCACTGAATCAGATTTATTAGAAGCAGAACAAAATACAATTCGTGAATTGTCAATTTATTTTGAAGCAGACTCAAATTGTCAATCAGGAGATTACGAGATAAAATTAGTTGTTGAAGAATTAAATTCAGGAATAATGGAGGAGGTAAATGTCACTATTCAAGTATCCTCTTTAGGAAGTGTAGATATTTCCGCATCAAGGACATCTCCTGTAGTTGATGATAATGAATTTGAACAATTAACACTCACAATCACAAATCTTGGTTCCGACTCTTCGACTTTTGAAATTACAGTAGTAGGATCCTCTGGTTTTGATATTTCTTTGGATTCAAGTATCTTATCATTAGATTCAGGAGAACATATAGACATTAATTTTGGAATTAAAAGAACTACTGCGATAGGAACTGTAGATATTGAAATTAATGTGGAAGATACTACTTCTTCATCAGTTACAGATACAATTGTAATTACTGCTTTGAATCCCGTAAATCAGGCCGAATTAATAGTTCAAGCATCTAATTCAATATTGGTTCCTGGAGAAACCTTGTCTGGTAATTTGTTAATAAGTAATCAAGGAAATCAACATGATAATTTCAGTATCTCATCAAATGGAATTTCTTGTATAATCCAATCAAGTGTTGCTATAGATGCACAAGAGTCATCTACACTACCATTTTCTTGTGATATACCTAATTCTACTGATGTAGGGACTTATATTGTAACCTTTACAGCAATTTCAACTAATGATATCACCAAGCAAAGTTCAGAAACATTGCAATATCAAATTTTAAGTGATTATAATTCTGGTTCAACAGTTGTAGATGTTTCAATTACAGAAACATCCTTATCAATGAATTATGATGGTAGCGGTGTTGTTACAGTGATTGTAGTGAATTTACTTAATGAGCAAGTAAGTGGAACATTGAGTGTCGAAGGTTCAAATGTTGGTTCATTTGAATTTGTATGGGATGGATTTATTGGTGATGGAGAATATGAATTAGATCCAGATTCACAAATGAGTATAAAATTAACGATCACACCAAAAACAGATGCTGAAATTTCAACAGAATTTAAGATCATTGCATTAAGTCAGATTTCTTCAGCATCTAAAAGTGATTCTAGTGATACACTAAATGTAGATGTTAATGGATTAAGATTAGCTCCAAATGGTTTAGATTTAATGATAGGAGAACTAGATGGTAAACAGACATTAATAGGGTTATTTTCTGGTTGGGGAATAGTTGTTTTAGTCATACTTATGAGAATTCGAAGATTTAAGAATAGGAATAAGAATAATATTGAAATGGAATTACCTGCATTGGTTGATTTACCTCCATTAAATGATTTACCTCCAATTGAGGAGCCAATTCTTCCAGAAATTAAACTACCCGAATTACCTGCATTAGAGCCCTCAATTACAATAGAAACTACAACAAATAAATTAGGTTCAGATGGCACAGTAAGATGTCCTGGGTGCCAAGCAAAATTAAGGCCTCCATCAGGTAAAAAACCCCCATTTAGATTTAAATGCCCTAAATGTGCAGAAATGGTACGAGTATCTTAATTTTGTAATTTTATTGCTATTAATAGAAACGCTGTATGTCCAAAAGGTCCGTTGACAGGGCGAATACCTCCTTTCATTGCTCTACCCCATTTCCTTTCAATTAGCTCTCCTGCCCATTCAATTTCTAATCCTGCTTCTTCGCAAGCTATCCAAGCGCTTTCAACTTGTGAGGTAACAGGGCAATAACAAGCTATTCTACCTCCTGGTTGTAGCAAATGTGCTACAGAATTAATTGCTTTTGGATGTTCTGGAAGATCCAGAATGATGGCATCAAATCCATTGCAATGGTTAGAAATTTCAGAAACAGATTCTTCTATGGCACCTTCGATATGGATATGGTTTTCAGAATAGCAACCAGCTTTCTGCCCATTTTTAATATTTATTAGTCCCACTTCTGCATGTTCTGTTCGAGGTTCAACTGTGATGTGGATGCCTTCTTTACCCATTACGTTTTGAATTTGAATTGCTAACCCTCCAGATCCCAAACCTGCCTCTAAAACTTTGGATTTAACTCCAATTCCTAACTTTGTAATCAAAAATCCAGCATCTTTTGGTTGTATTGTCTGTGCTCTCCTTTTCATTCCTTTATATCGCTCTGGAAGAGATGCAGGTAATACAAAAAATTCTTTTGTACCTATTGTTATTTTATCTCCAAAATTAGTATCAGATAATGTGGTTAAGGGGTTGAACACACCAACACCTTTAATTTTGATATGCTCGTCTTTAATTTCAACTAAATATGAATTTCCTGAATCATCTCTAAGGGAGATAATGTCCTCCTTAATAGGTTCGCTCACAGCAGTCCCAGAAGGTTCTGATAGATGCATATTTTGCTAAAACCGATTAATCCCTCTTACGTAGTAAGAGAGACAACAATAGCGAATCATTATAATGGAGTCTACGAACGTACTACTATGAGCAACCACAGAATGTTTATCTTGGCCATTTGCACGTTGATGCTGACATCAACAAGTATCTTGGCATTCCAAGAGGTAGCAAATGAACAAAATGACACCTCCTTGGAAATGGATTATTTACCCGAATTTTCGGCAGCAAGCCCTCCATCATTGCCTTCACATGGTGGTGTAGTTTTTGCTGAGTATGTTGGAGCAACATGGTGTGGGCCTTGTATGGCATATTCTTCACCTTCATTGAAACAATTAGCATATGATTTGCCAAATGACTTCACTTATGTGTCCTTTGTGGATAGTTCACCTAATGACCATAATTCAATTGGAAGAGTTAATCATATTATGGCAAATTCCAATGGATATCCTACTACTGCTTTCGCTGATGCTACCTCAGGAACATATTACGCAGTTGGCGGCGGTGGTTCAGATACAGACGGAGATGGATACGCAGATAGCCAATTTGACCCGCAATTTTCATCAGGTGGGAATATGGTAAATCCTCAAGATTATGAAATTAAAGTAACTCAAGTTACCAATGGAAATAATTTAGATATTGAAATTGAAGCAGAATATTTAGGTACTGGAACAGCAGTAGTTTATGTTTATGCTGCAATTACAGAAAAAGTTTGTAGTACTAGTTATGATGATGGATCTTACCCTCATTATTGTTGGGCTGCTTGGTTAACTACTGGTGGAAATAAGAATGGTGCCGGAGGATTCCAGATGTTTAATCTCAATGCTAATGTGCCACAAACAGCATCTTGGACAGTACCAGCAAATACAGCTGGCGGTGGAGCATCTAATACTGTAACTGTGGCAGCATTAATGTCAGGCCCACATACATCTTGGAACGATTTTTATGTGGCTGCAAACAGTGACATGGGTCCACTTATTGATATTGAAGTCTCATCATTATCAGTTGTAAATAATAATTGGAATGGTAACGGATTTGAGATAGGAGACCAATTTAGTATCTCTGCTATGGTAACAAATAATGGTGATGAGGCTTACACCTCTGGTGGAAGTTTCAACATTTACCATGTCAAGGGTCCAAATCAAGAGGATTTGATTTTTTCAGATAGTTTGCAAGCATTTTCAACAAATGGAGCAACACAATCATTCCAAACAAGTTTCGATTCTAGTTCAGTTTCTTCAACTGTACAATCTACAAGTTTACGTGCTGAAGTTGTAGGTTTGACTGCAGATAAAAATAGTGGAAATAATGCCAAGACATCTACACATAATCTTGACCATGCCCCTACTGCAAATAATCCTGTATTATTGACAAGTTCTCAAGTGGAAAGAGGTAATCAAATTAATGTTGAAGTAAATGCTAATTCAAATGATAAAGTAGATGACCTTTCAACAATGACTCCATCATTACATGTAGGGCCAGCTGGAACTACTGATCAATGGTCAACAGAGTGGATTACAGGAACACCAACTTTGCGGCCAGATGGTAATTTTTACCAATTTACACTTGATGCTCCAGATACAGCACCTGCTGGAAATTATGACATTAAAGTTATGTTTACAGATGTGAGAGGGCATGAAAGTACAGATGCATACAAGTTAAATGCATTTGAATTACTTAATGCGAAACCAGTGATTGATGCTTACCCAATTCCTACGGTGAAAGTATCTACGTCAGAAAGGGTGTCAATGGTCAGTCACATTTCTGATGCTGAAACTGCAAATGAGAATTTAGTTGTAACCAGCGAAAGCACAAATTTTGTTGCTTGGCATGCAGATACATTTGAATTAGAAGTTTTATTTGATCAAATACCAATTAATGCAGACGGAGAGGTACAGGTTGCAAGTCTATATGTTACGGTAGATGATGGAGTAGAATCTCATTCTGGAACATTGTTGTTCAATGTAATTGAAAGTGGAATGCCTCGTTGGGAAGCATTACCATCTCAAGGATTTGATGAAGGTGGAGAAACAACTTTTGATTTGAAACCTTATCTCTCAGATACAGATGACAGTGGAATGACGAGTAGTGTAGATTTACTTCAATTATCGATACTTGGGACCGATTATGAAGACATGATAACAGCATCATTATCTGGTTTTGAATTATCAATTTCAGCTATTGACGACGATGTTTTTGGCACTACAACAATTAATTTAAGAGCTAGTGATGGTGTAAAAATGAGTGATACTACATTAGTAGTAAATATTGATGGAATTAATGATGCACCTAAATTTGATACAAGTATTTTTGACAATCAGATTTTAGTTGTAGGTCAATCAAAAACTTATGATTTAAAATCAATAATTACAGATGTGGATGATTCTAACGAAGAAGCTAGATTGTATACTACAATTTCTACTGATGAATCTGGAGCATTAACTTGGAGAGCAAGTTTAGGTGAATTGAATTTGAAATATATGACACCTGGAGAACATACACTATTGATTAGGACAGTAGATAGGAACGCAGATTTCAACGAATACCAACTTACATTAACAGTAGTATCTAATTTGCCTCTAGAAGTTATTACTGATGATTCAGAAGTTGGAGATGTATTGGTTACAGTTGAAAATTTGAAAGAAGGAGAAGTGCCAACATTCATATTTAATTTACACAGTGATATCGGTTTAACCGATTTAGAGGGCTCATTCCAAATTTGTAGTGTTTCATTAGGTATTTGTTATGATCGTCAAGAGTTTAGTTTTAATGATGGAGAAGCACCTTGGTCAATTACAATAAAACCTGCAGGTAAATTATATGTTGAATTAGATGATGAAATTAAATTAGATTTATCTGGAGTAGATGCAAATGGTTTTGATAGAGAAATGGCAGAATATTATCATTGGTATGTTTCAGAAGGAACAGGAGATTCCAATACAGATTCAACAGACGATACTAATGCAGTAGATGAGCAATTAACTGATGAACAAATAGAACAACAGTTAACCGATTTGGAAGAGGAATTGTTAATACTAAATGCACAAATCAATTTAATTGTTGATGACGCAGATCCTATGAAATTACAATATCAAGAAGATAAAGAAGAATTAATTGATGAGAGAACAAGACTTGAATGTTTAAAATCTACCTCAAATTGCAATACTGTTGAAGGTAAAGTAACTGAAGCATCATTATTTGGAGTTGATATGATGACTTTGGGACTTGGCGGATTTATTACGTTATTGATTGTTGTATTAGTAATGTTATTATTCGTCAAAGGAAGAGATTCTGAGCCTGAATGGAATTTTGATATGCCTCAATTAGATACTTTGGCGAATTCTGCATATGGCGGAGCAGCACCAGTATTTCAACAAACAATGTATCAGCAAACACAAGCGGTAATTCCATCAGGTCCACCATTGCCTCCTACAGGGTTACCTGCAGGTTGGACAATGGAACAATGGAGACATTATGGTCAGAATTACCTAGATGGTAAATTATAAAAAAAAACTCATTGATGGGAGTGAAGTAATGACTGAGAATGATATAATTTCAGAGTCAGAAGACAAAGAATCTATCCTGATAGATGATTCAGTTGAGGATTGGATTAAAAATGTTGATTTTGAAACAACAAAAGACGTCCCAATTCCTGATAAAATGGTTGATCAAGTAATTGGTCAAGAAGATGCAGCTATCGTGATTAAGAAAGCAGCAAAGCAAAGAAGACATGTAATTATGATTGGTGATCCTGGTACTGGTAAATCTATGCTTGCTAAATCAATGGTTGAATTATTGCCAGATGATGAATTAGAGGATTTACTTTGTTATCCAAATGAAGATGACGATAATGAGCCAAGAGTTAGGACAACTCCTGCAGGTAGAGCAGATAGAATTGTAAAATCACAAAAACAACAAATTAAGATACAACAAGAGAAGACTAATCGCACATTATTGATTGCTGTTGTATTAATTGGCTTTATTCTTGCAATTGCTGCAATACAAAGTGGTCAAATTATAACTTTAATTTTTGGAATGTTATTACTGGCATTTGGATATATGTTCATCAGAAGCCGTTTAACTTCAGGAAGCGAAGCAAGAATCCCAAAAATACTTGTGAAACATTTACATGATGACAAACCACCTTTCATAGATGCTACTGCAACATTGGCAGGAGCTCTTCTTGGTGATGTAAGGCATGATCCTTTCCAATCTGGTGGTATGGAAACTCCAGCACATGAGAGAGTAGAGGCTGGAGCAATCCACAAAGCTCATGGTGGAATCTTATTTATTGACGAAATTAATTTACTAAGGTTAGAAGAACAACAGGCTTTACTAACTGCAATGCAAGAAAGAGCATTTCCAATAAGTGGGAGATCAGAGAGATCTAGTGGAGCATTAACAAAATCTGAACCAGTTCCATGTGATTTCGTACTTATTGCTGCAGGGAATTTAGATGCAATTCAAGGAATGCACCCTGCACTACGAAGTAGAATCAGAGGATATGGATATGAAGTGTATGTGAATACAGATATGCCAGATACAGCGAAAAATAGGAGAAGATTGATCAGATTTATTGCTCAAGAAATTACAAGAGACGAAGCGACAGCAAAGAGTATACCACACTTTGATAAATCTGCAGTGGCTTTAATTCTAAGAGAAGCACAAAGAAGAGCAGGACGTAGAGGAAAATTATCATTACGTTTACGTGAACTTGGAGGTTTAGTACGGATTTCTGGAGATCTAGCATTTGAAGAAGGTGCTGAGTTTACGTCCGCAAGACATGTTTTAGGTGCACGTAAAATTGCAAGACCATTAGAGCAACAAGTTGCAGACCGTATGATTGAAAAACGCCAAGAATATTCACTCTTAGTTAACAGAGGTGAAAGAGTAGGAAGAGTAAACGGTTTAGCAGTATTAGGTGCTAATTCAGGATTATCAGACTATAGTGGAATAATGCTGCCTGTAGAAGCACTTGTAACTCCAGCACAAAGTTCAGGAGGAAAGGTATTTGCTACAGGAGGATTGTCTGATTTAGCAAAAGAATCGGTTACAAACGTTTCAGCAGTGATAAAGAAATTAACTGGGAAAAATATTTCAGATTATGACATCCATATCCAATTTGTAGATACTCATGGAGTAGATGGAGATAGTGCTAGTATTACAATTGCAACAGCAATTATTAGTGCTCTTGAGGAAATACCTATAGATCAAAACTTAGCAATGACGGGAAGTCTTTCAGTAAGGGGAGAAGTGTTGCCTATTGGTGGTGTAACTGCAAAAATTGAAGCAGCTGCAAAAAGCGGAATTAAAAGAATCATTATTCCACACACAAATTTACAAGATGTAATGATTGATGATATGTGGAAAGATAAAGTTGAGGTCATTGCTGTAAGTTCACTTGATGAAGTAATGGAATTATCTTTAATCAAGAATGAAAAGAAGAGTGGATTAGTGAAAAGATTAGGTGATGTAGTTGATAAATTAACACCAGAACCTAAAACACTGCCCTCTTAATTTCTTAAATTTAAATGGTGGGTTGGTTGGATAAGAATGCCAAATCACCCTTGTTGGTATTATTCCTAGTAGTATTAATTGATATGATAGGTTTTACTTTAGTAATTCCTTTTTTGACATATTTTATACAAGATTTAGCAGAAAATGGAGGAGTTGTTGATTTAGGAGTAAGAGATAGATGGGTAGGAATTACATTAGCAGCATATACATTTGGTCAGTTTTTATTTACACCAATACTCGGCTCACTTTCAGATAAGTTGGGTAGAAGAAAGATAATAATTATTGGATTAATTTCTAACACCATCTTTCTATTTGCATTTGGTCTTTCTGAGAGTTTATGGTTTGCTTTAGTGGTACGATTTTTAGCAGGGGTTGGAAATGCAAATATTGCCGTAAGTAGGGCATATATTGGAGATATTAGCACACCTGAGCAGTTAGCAGGTAGAATGGGATTAATTGGAGCAGCATTTGGTTTAGGATTTATGATAGGTCCATTTATCGGTGGATTACTTTCTGATCCCGCCAATGTAATAGGTGGGTTTTTCGACACTGATTTTTGGCGTCAACATCCATATTTATTGCCATGTATCTTTTCTAGTGTCTTATCAGCAATTTCTTTAATTTTAGCAATATTCAGATTGCCAGAAAGTCTTCCCAAAAATAAGAGAGACAATCAAATAGAATCTCCATTAGATACAGTTAAGAAAATCATAAAAAACCTTGTAGGAATTAAAGATTTAGCGCCTAGTGTAAGATTATTAATCTTAGTTAATGCGATCTTTTTATTGTCCTTTACAATGATGCATGCTACTTTCATATTATTTACTGGAATGGAAATAGGACGGGGGGGTTTAGGATATGATGCTAGGATGAATGGTTATTTATTTGCTTATGTGGGTTTAATTGGAGTGATTGTACAAGGCGGATTGATAAGGCCTTTATCCAAAAAATATGGTAATAAAAAATTAATGTTTATTGGAATAATTACAACAGGTATTGGACTTACATGGATACCTTATCTAAATCCTACACCTCTGGTAATTGGGCTACTTGTAATGACATTTATTGCAGTAGGAAATGGTTTATTCCAGCCAACGCAAAGTACTCTTCTTACATTAGAGGCTAGAGAATCTAGAATGGATTTAGGACTTATTATGGGGTCTCAAGAAGGAATTGGTGCACTTTCAAGAGTGATAGGTCCTCTACTTGCAGCCTTTGTTTGGGAAGCTACAGTAGATGGAGAAGGAGTTTGGACATATCATACAGTATTCCACATTTGTGGTATTTTAATGTTGATTGGTGCATTAATGCAATTAAAATTAAAATTAATTAAACCAGAAAAAATAATTTCAGATAATTAAGTAAGGCCTGCTATATGTAAAATCCACCAGATTGGATCGCCAAAAAATAGTAAGAGGATCGTACCAGGGAAAATATAACTTAATAATGGATATTTTTTTGTAACCCATGCATCTTCAACTTCCATTAATCTTAATTCTTCAATTTTAATCATTAATTCTTGTCTTGAGGGCGTCTTTTTTGGCGGAGTTAATGATGATACAATATTTGGTTCACCGTCTGGAGAAATAACTACTTCATCAAGTAGCCAAACAAAGTTATCTGAGATTTCATCAAGAGGCATTCTTGTAGCATGCCAAATCATTGAAATATCTTCAAATGTTTTTACATTCCCATCTACTATGTTGTGAATGATTAGTGAAATTGGCAATAAGAAGAATCCCAATCCTCCCCATACTAGAAGGGCAAATACAGGAGGCATAAATGTACTCCCATTAACTGGTGTAAATGTAATCCAACTAGGAATTAAAACTGCAACCAATAATAGTGCTTTAGCATCAGCACCTCCATGTAATAACCTTAATCTCCAAGCCATTTTTATGAAAAACATAATCGGAATTACAAGAATTGTTTGTAACCAAATACCTTTCTTAGAATTTTCGCTAAATGAAAGTATTGATATAAAATCATCCATAGGCACGTATTCCATTATTCCATAAATAACTCCATACATTCCAATACAATACCATAATAATACACTCCAATCAACCCAACTACCGCGTTTTAAGTCAGTAATCGTGGGAGTTCCGATAAGTGAGGTACTTCCATATGCTAATACAGCTGCCATTGTGCAATATGTAATCCAATCATCAGTTCTAATTGCTATTTCTAATAACCAAAGTAAAACAGCAGATTTAATCCACACTTTCCAGTAACTGTTTGGTACACTACGTTGTTTATTGTCTAAATGCGCAGCACCTGCAAAACAACCAATCAATATTGCTACTCGCGTCCATCCAAGAATTGCGAGTGACGCATCTGCAACCATGCAGTGGCATTTGGCAATTGACTTAAATGACACACCCTATACACAACTGAAGGCGGCCATGTCGAGGGAGTGTTTGAATGAGCGAAATAGAGACAAGATTACAACAAGTTGCTACAGTAATAACACAATTAGATGATCCAAAAGTACCAAGGAATATTCGAAAAGGTGCACGTGATTCAATAGAATTATGGTTGCTAAATACTAGTAAACAGATGGATGTAAGGATTGCCATGACACAAAGCAGATTAGAAGAGTTATTTGCAGATCCAAATATTCCTCCTGAATTTCAACCACTTATTATGATGATTAATGCTGAATTAGAAAAAATGCTTCAGCAACTATAAAATTAGATTAAATCAAGCACCTTTAGTTTCTTTATTCTTTAATCTAAGGCCTTTATACCCACATTTTCTACACTTTGCGGCTTTGAGAGCATTTCTTGCATTACATTTCATGCAAATTCGCACATCAAGAAGTCTTGCTTCAGCCTCTGGAAATCGAGCCATACCGCTCCGAAACACTTCGTGTATATAACGGCATTTAAGGTACAATTATACCATTAGAGAAATAATCCTCCTAATCTTCGAAGGTATGAATGTCATGAGGGCTATTAGATTACCAGGAATACATCATGATTCTAATTCGGTATTGATTAGTGATTCTAAAGATGCTTGTTTAATTGATTGTGGTACTAGTTGGTATCAATTACTTGTTGAAGAACGTATAAGAGGCCAATTGCCTGTAAAGACAGAAATTTCTAGTATTTTTTTAACATCAAGAAGATTCAATCATTGTGGTGCGGCTTCTTTTTTATCTTCTTCTTTTGATGCTGAGATCTTTATTCATAAGTCTGCAGTTAATTGTTTGGCAGGAGGAGATCATTTTTCAACATGGGCTTCTAGATTTAATTCAGATATGCCTAGTACAGATGCACATGAAATACATGATGGATATAAATTAGGAATTGGAAAAATCGAACTTGAAGCAATTCATCTTCCAGGTCATTCAATTGATTCGATGGGGTTTTATGTTGAATCACATAATTTATTAGTAGCAGGTTCAACAATTCCTAGTCAAAAATTACTGTCAAGGTGGGATTTACCTACTGGATGTTTGCCAGATTTAGCTGACAGTATTGAATTAATCCTAGATTTAGATTTAGAGATATTAATTACTGGTTTTGGGGAACAGATTACAGGACAAAAAATAATAAAGTCCACTTTAGAAAGTCACCGAGATTTTTTTGATAAATGTATTGAATTAGAGATAGAATCTCAATCTGAATTATGGGAAAAACCTACACAAACAGTAACTTATATTTCTCCTAATAATTGGGATTAAACCCATTCTTTGGAGTCTTTTGTTTCTTTTTTAAGTATCCTGTAACACTTTTTACACATTCTTACTCTGCCCTTTACTTCCTCAAAGTCACTTTTATTCCATACTTCTAAAACCTTATTTCTTCCTAAACTTCTTCCTCCAAGATGTTTATCTGCAAAGTTATTACAACTTTTTATTGCACAAGGAACTTCATTTTCAGGTTTAGATGATTCATCATCTTTTTTCCTATTTTCTTCTTTAGACTTAGATTTTCTGGCACGTGCTTTGAATCCCATGTTGCTTCGCAAGTAGAACACAGTAATTAGTTAACCCTTTTTTATTGAAAAATATGAATCGTAGCGTCCCTATCAGGTCCAACTCCAATACTATGTATTGGCACATCTAACATTTTTTCAATTTGTTGAATATATTTCTGTGCATTAGTTGGCAAAGCACTTAATCCTAATTTTTCCTTATTTGCTTTTATTGCTAAGTTCAACCATTCTTGATCTGTTAATCCTGGGAATCCAGGCATTTCTACATATATTGGTTCTGCATTTTCTAAATCAGTAATACTTGCAGGTAGGTTGTGGTATTCTATTCCATTTGCTTTATACCCTACACATACTTTCAATGTTTCAAGACCTCCCAGAACATCTAATTTTGTTATAGCCAAAGATGTGAATCCATTAACTCGATGTGAATGTTTCAGAACTACAATGTCTAGCCATCCACATCTTCTTCTTCTTCCTGTAGTGGTTCCAAATTCATGTCCTTTCTCAGTTAAGTAATCTCCTACGTCATCTTTTAACTCACAAGGAAATGGTCCATGTCCAACTCTAGTAGTGTACGCTTTCACAATTCCAATAACCTCCTCAATATGGCCTGGATGAATCCCAACTCCATGAGTAGCATTAGCACGGCTTGTTACGGAAGAAGTCACGTAAGGGTATGTTCCTTGATCAATATCTAATAAACAGCCTTGTGCTCCTTCAAGTAAGACATTTTCCTTCATCTTTAGTGCATTATCTAACATTAAACCTGTATTTTTGATAGTATGGCCAAATCGATTATTTATCCATTCAAGGTCAGTTCTTAATTCCGTTTCTGAAATCATTTCATTAATTCCTAAGGATGTTAATATTCTATTATACAAAGAAGTCATTTCCGATATCCACTCTGTATCGTTGATTATATGTTTGATATCTGCAAATCTTAAGCCTACTCGATTAATTTTATCGGAATATGTAGGGCCTATTCCTCTCCCAGTAGTCCCTATTTTTTTATCAAGTCCATCTACTAATCTATGAAATTTTAGTATTATATGTGCACGGTCTGAAATAAATAACCTATTTTTATCAGGCTCTTCTCCCGTTTCATCTTTCCATCGTTCTAGTTCTTGATCTAGAACCCATGGGTCAATTACCATTCCGTCACCTAATATCAATTGACATGAGGTCCTAGTAATACCACTAGGAAGTAAATGTAATTTGATAGTACGTTCACCAATTACAACTGTGTGACCCGCATTATTGCCGCCTTGAAAACGTGCCACCCAATCACAATTTCCCGCAAGAACATCAACTAATTTTCCTTTCCCTTCATCTCCCCATTGGGCGCCTAAGATTACAGTAGTAGACATGTGAATATACCTTCCATAGAAAACAGCACATTAAGCATACCGCTTAGATATTTTTTGAAACATAAGAGCGACGGGTTTAAATACCTCGGTAGTGTACTAATTAACCTAAGGTTAACTAGTGATTAGGTAGCGAATACAGGAGGGAATAAAATGGAAAAAAATAAGAAAAATAGATTAAATATTATAGAGAGAAAAACAATTGGGCAAACTAAACCTTGTATTGAATGTGGAGATATTAATTGGAGTTTAGATAATAATAGAGGAGAGGTATTTTGTGATAGTTGTGGTTCTGTTGTCGAAAATAATGTAATTGATGAAGGCCCAGAGTGGACAAACTATTCAGATGGTCAAGATAAATCCAGAGTTGGAGCACCTAGTACATATTTATTAGCAGATAAAGGATTAAACACAGCAATAGATACTAAAGATCTAATTTCATCTAGTGCAAGTAGACATGGCATATCAGGTAAAAATAGGAGAGATTGGAGAAGAAGAGCTATAATTGACCAACGTTCCAAAACAAGAGATAGTAAAATAAGAAATTTAACTAAAGCAACTAAATTAATTCGAGATAATAGTGGATTAAACGGTAGGTTGGTTGAAGATGCAGCATTCTATTATCGTAAAGTTGAGGAAAAAGGATTGGTTGTTGGAAGAAGTATTGCAGGGGTTGCCGCGGCTTGTGTATATTTAGCAGCCCGTGAAGCTAAATTGCCACGATCAATCTCAGAACTTTCAGAATCATTTGAAATAAAGGAAAAAGAATTGAAACGTGTAATTAGGTATGCTACAAGAATGCTTGGATTACACCATATTACAGGGCCAGAAGAATATCTTGCTCTTTATCAAAGTAATTTACAATTGCCTCCTGCAGTTTTAGAAGAAGCTAATTATATTTGGTCTAAAATCAAAATATTAGATTATTGGCAAGGAAAGAAACCATCTGGTGTCGCTGGAGCATTACTTTACAATGCTGCAAAAATTAGAGGTAACCCAAGAACGCAAGCAGAAATTTGTAAGGTTGCAGATATTAGTGAAGTAACACTTCGAGGATTATTAAAGGTACTAAAATTAGCATTAAAACAAGTAGGTGAAGCCACAGAAAATTAGATCTGTAAGGGTAATGTGTAAAGAAGGCGAAGTTGTCCGAGTGTTCAAGGGCGCTTAGCTCAGCTTGGAAGAGCGCTTGGTTTGCAACCAAGCGGCCGGGGGTTCAAATCCCCCAGCGTCCACCATTTTCTTCATAGCGTCCGTACGGTTATTGACTAGTTATTTTAGCAGCAATTCTTTTCGATACTGTTCTGTGCACAGAAGCACGTCTTTGCTGGTTTGATATCTGCGCGAGAGCTTCTCTCATTGAATAGTGCTGTAACTTCAGCGAGTTCATCTGGTGCGTCTCCGCGTGCTTCAAGACAAAGTTTGAGACCAAGTAGACCCCACATGTTATCTTTCCATAGTTTGATATCTGCGCGATAGACTGCTTCTGCTTCTTCAATTTCTCCTTGTTCATGTAATAATGCCCCAAGGATATGACGTACTGGTTGCATTTGTCCCCACGGTTCGTTATATGCTAGATTAAGTGAAAGTTCTACACCGCGACGTAGGTGGTCAAAGGCAGTAGAGAAATCTGCTGATTCGCCTCTTGCTTTGGCTAGGAATTGCTTTCTGTATTCAATTTCTCCATCTAATACGGCAGCGTTAACTAGAAGGATACATGGTCCTTCACTTGGATCTTGATACATCAAGTTATTATGTAATACTCGACCTGCAAGGGCTGGGTTTTCAAGTGCTTGATTGAATAAGATCTGCTCTGCTTCTGCTTCAGGGACCATTCCCTTGGATGCATATGCAACACCTCTAGCATAGTGTTGTGTAGCAATAGTTGCAGGAAATACGTCCTTATCGGAGTACATTGGTTCAGAAAGAATCTCGTCCCACTTGCCAAATCTAATCATAACGTGCCAAGGCATAGTAACATATGATTCTAGGAATATTGCTCCCATTGGGATTATGCCAGCTAGCATGAAGTTTACTCCATGGTTTTCATCACCTGCTGGCAATGTAGCCACAGCTTTTCTAGCGTATTTCAAAGCAATTTCATATTGGCCTTCAAACATAGCACACCAAACAATGAAGTGATGATTGTGCATTCGATAGAATTTATAGAATTGAGATTCGTTTCCAGTTAATTCAACATAACGGTCGTCTGCCTTTACAGCTGCAATATTGCACTCTACTGCTTCTTTCCATTGCCCTACCCAAGCATCGATGTGAGATGGCATGTGAACTAGGTGCCCTAATCCTGGCATTGCTGTCCTTAGAACATCAGCTGCGGGTAATGCGCGTTCTGGGAATGGAGATAATTCCAATGCGTGACAATACAAATGACATAGTGCAATGTGCTCTTTTGCTCCTTCAACAGTCTCAAAAGCTTCTTCCATAACCTTGACTAGGAGTAATGTATTATCATCTGCAGGAGTTATTTCTCCTGTAGTAGTATTCTTATCCCATAGTTGCCAGGCTTTTAGATTCATAAGGGCCTCAACATATACTGCAGTGACATCTAGGTTTCCTCGATATTTTTTGTAAAGTGGTGCCATTGCATTTGCGAAAGCGACATTTAATTCTGGACTATTTCCCATGTTTAGCACTGATGGATCTGCCGCATCACGTGCTTCAGCAGAGTGGCGTTGTGCCAGTGCATCGATCAGGTCTTTTTCTAATTCAGAACAGCCTTCTTTCAGAGTTATTGCTGTTTGAATGTAATCATGTCCTGAACCTAGTCCTGGGCTCCAATTATAATTTGAGGATACACAATACGCAATTCCCCAATATGCCATTGCACAATTTGGATCTAGCTCAGCACATTTACTAAAACATGCAATCGCTTCTTCATGATTGTAATTAAGCATGTGACCAAAGGCAAGTGCGTACATTTTACGTGCTTCTTCATTATCACAAGTGATAGTTGTTGCAAAGAAATAATTTGAGGCGTCTCCGAAGTCATAATTTTTAGGGTTTAGGTTCATGTTCCAACCCGAAAAGTAATGGTTAATAAATTACCTTCAAATATGTTTAAATTATATTAAATGTATATTCAAATCTTGAAAATTAATAAATAGTTCAAAAAGATCATAATCCCTTGTAATAGAGATGAATTATAGAAGTGCTTGAGCCGCTTTTTTGTCTCCTAAAGAGATTTTAGCATATGTGCAGTAGTTATGATTGTTTGTAGTAGGGATTTGGTCCGTACCTCCAGTCTCCAATATTTCTTTAGCAAACTACAACCAAGTTCAATAGGTTTGAATATGACAGAGGTATGTGGGAAAGAAGACTTTGAGTTCACTAGACTGGTTGAGTCGATATCTTGACGAAACACCAGGAGATGAGATAATTGGTGGTATGCCTAGACAAGCACCTGGTGTATGTTGGTCTAGAGTAAATCCAACTCCTACTCCCAACCCAATTCTTAGACTATGGTCAAATGATATGGCTGATGAACTAGGACTCGATAAAGGAGATGATGAATTTCTCGGGGGCAAAAAAATAACTGAGGGAATGGATCCTTATGCACAAAGATACGGAGGCCACCAATTTGGTAATTGGGCAGGTCAACTTGGAGATGGTAGAGCGATTACATTAGGTGAAGTAGATACTGGTGCAAATATATTGGAATTACAACTCAAAGGTTCAGGAGTTACTCCTTATTCAAGATTTGCCGATGGGAAAGCAGTACTTCGTTCCTCCATTCGTGAGTTTCTCTGTAGTGAAGCTATGCATCATCTTGGTATTCCAACAACTCGTGCATTATCCATGGTGACAACAGGAGAAGAAGTAATTCGTGACATTATGTATGATGGTAGACAAGCACCAGAGCCTGGTGCTATCGTTTGTAGGGTGGCTCAGAGTTTTATTCGTTTTGGAAGTTTTCAAATCCACACTATGACAAGAGATTATGAAGCACTTCAAACACTTATTGATTATACAGTAAAACACCATTTTCCTAATTGCAGTACAAAAAATGATGAGGGATTAATAGAATGGTTGAAAATAATAGCGGATGAAACTGCATTAATGATTGCTCATTGGATGCGAGTTGGATTTGTTCATGGTGTGATGAATACTGACAATATGTCTATCCATGGATTAACTATCGATTACGGCCCTTATGGGTGGTTAGAAGATTTTGATCCAGGGTGGACACCAAACACAACTGATGCTGGAAGTAAAAGATATCGATTTGGTCATCAAGCACAAATTGGAGCCTGGAATTATGCTCGCCTACTGGAGTCTATAAGCCCTTTAATGGAAGAAGAAGAAAGGTTATACGAAGCTTTAAATTTCTATTACTCAAG
>MDSV01085804.1_pt1 | contig 32812 bp, 30 predicted proteins | sample 810851 | NCBI WGS metagenome assembly MDSV01 (sample SAMN05326640, study PRJNA326480) | marine metagenome | isolation source: seawater | place: Atlantic Ocean: North East | collected 2012 | reverse complement strand
TATATGCAGATAAAAGAATTAAAATTGGCTCTAATGTAATTACTTTAAATCTTCCTTGATAATAAAATATTAAACTAAAAAATAGTAGTGATAAAAAAAGATATAAAATCCAAGAATATTTATTAAAATTATTTAATAATATTATTATCAAACCCAAATAACCAAAAATCATAATTGGAGAGGACAAAATTACACTTAGCAACCAAATATTATTATCATACCATGATTTATGCAAACCGGGTGTAAAAAATCTTTTAAAATTAAAAATTAAAAGTTCTTTTGACTTTTGGGGATTTTCCTTAATCCATGTTAATCCTTCTTTAAAATAAATTTTTTGAGCTTCTCTTGGAGAAGATTTTAAAATTTTATCCTCCAAAGTATTTAAAATTTTATAATCAACATTTTTTAATCTTTTTGCCTCATCTGAGTCAATTTTTGGGGTTTTTATATGATTAACATAAGCATCTTCATTGTGCCCTAAAATAAATAATCCACCAAAACCATTTGAACTAAAAACATAAACTCCATTTACTTTTAAGTTGTACAAACCGTAGGGCAAGGTAGATAAAAAACAAATACTAGAGAATAAAATAATATGTAATATTTTTTTTTTTAAATCATTATATTTTAAAAAGAAAATTACCAGTGGTATGAATAATGAAAAAATTAATATATGTGATTTTGTCAAAAATGTTACAGAAAATATAAGTGCAGAAATAATTAAATTTTTAAGATTAAAATTTTTCAAATACATAGAAAAATAAAACATAAAAATAATTAAAAAGGATTGAAACCAAATATCCTGGGTAAACGCACCCACATACCAAAATGTAAATGGATAAAAACAAAATATAATTAAAGCAAAAATAGAAACTTTTTTATTTTTAAATAATATCAAGCCTAATTTATAAAAATAAATTGCAGAAATTGATGCAATTGATACCTGACAAAATTCTAAAACTATTTCCCAGTAATCTCCAAAAATAAATTTAATTATTGCTTGAAAATATGTAAAAAAAGGGGATGTTATAAATAGAGGCCTTAATAAATTAAAATTTCCTTTCAAAACCTCGTCGCTCTGTTCTGAGTACCAATAAGAATCGGGTTGTAACTCATAATTATCGTAATTACTAAATGTTAAAAAAAAATATCTTACAAGGAAAAAGGACGCAAAAATAATTAGGTTTATTTTACTTGGTGATAATTTATTTGTCATTATACTTAATTTTTTATATTAAATTTTATTATTAAAGTCGTCTGTTAAAAAATGCATTTTATTAAAAAAAAAATTAATTTATTTTTTTATACTTTTTTTGTATTTCTCATAATTCTAAGTATCATTATCCATAATAATTGCAATTTTAACAGGCTAATTAATGTTATCACAGATTATAATTATAATTACGCTTATTATTCATGCAAAAAACTTTCAAAATATAATTTGAAAAATTTTATAAAAGATAAAATATCAAATACGTATTTTGAAAATGTAATAAGAAGCATTAATAAAAACCAAATCAAAAAATCTTATACGTTCCTAAAAAAAAATAATGAAATAATAACCTATGATATTAACCAAGGTAAAATTCCTCAAAAAATTATAGGAATTAAAAATGATATTAATCCTTTCTTAAAAGAAAAAAATATAATTAATTATGATGAGGAAGTAACTTGGAAAAGATCTCATGGAGGTTATAAAAATTTAAAATACAATAAATCTTCTAATCCAATAAATATAAATAATATTAAAAATTTATCTTTAGAATGGTCTTACGATAGTATTGATAATACAAACAAACTAAAGCTAGATAATGTGGAGGCTAATCCAGTATTTCATAATGAAAAAATTTTCTCGGTAACCGCTGATAGAAAACTAATTGCATTAAATGCTTCTAGTGGAGATTTGTTATGGAAAAAGCAAGGTTTACTAACTCCTGCTAGGAGAGGTTTTTTATTGGATCAAGAAAAAGATAAATCCTATTTATATATCAATATTGGTGAAGCTATTGCCAAAATTGATTCAACTAATGGAGTTTTAGATAAAAAATTTGGTAAAGATGGAATTTTATATTCTGTAAATTCACCAACACCTCCAATAATTTATAAAAATAAACTCTATATAGTTACTTCTACAAAAATAATTACATTTGATAAAAATTCTGGAAAATTTTTAGGAAATATCCAAATTCATCCTAAAAATAAAGAATTTTCAAGAGGAGCTGTTGTTTGGGGTGGAAATGCATTTGATGAAGAAAAAGGATATCTTTATGTAGTAACAGGGAATCCAAGACCTGCTTTAATTGGAATTGATAGACCAGGTCGAAATAAAAATGCAAATTCACTTGTTGCTATTGATGTAAACAAATCAAAAATTATTTGGTCATTTCAAGACGTATTTCATGATTTATGGGATTTTGATATATCCTCACCACCAATTATTTCAGATTTAAAAATTAATAATAAGTATTTAGAAGCTATAATAATATCAACTAAAACTGGGAATACATATATTTTTGAGAGAAATACTGGAAATTCTTTTTTTGATTTAGATTTTAAAAAAACAATTCCATCAAACATACCTGGTGAAAAAGCTTTTTCATATCAAAGGTATAATTTACTACCTGAAAAATTAATTAATATTGAATATAATGAGGATAGTTTTGATAAATTAAATCAAGATAAACAAAATTATATCAAAAATATTTTAAAAAACTCATCTACAGGGTGGTTTAATCCACCCGAAATTGGAAAAAAAACGATTATATTTGGCCTGCATGGGGGTGCTACATGGATGGGTTCTGCATATGATCCTCTAGAACAAGTAATTTTTACACCTGTAGTAAATATCCCTTGGGTCCTTAAAGTAGAAGGAAAAACACTAGAAACATCAATTCCATCGAATTTAAAAAAATTAAATAAAATATATCTTAAAAAATGTTCGTCTTGTCACGGAAAAAACAGAAATGGCAACTTTGATCCAGAGTCTAGAAAAAATGTTGAAATCTTAAGTGATTATATTCCTAGTTTAATTGGACATTCTCTTTCACTAGATAGTAATTTATTTAGTGAATTATATAATTTAGATCAAATTAAAAAAATTCATAAAAATTTAGAAATTAATAATTTTGAATTAGAAAAAATTAAAGAACTTTTTATTAAACTTGATAAATATCTTCTAAACAATAACGAACTATTTTTAAGATATTATTGGTATAAATTTTTAGATCAAGAAGAATATCCTGCATCAAACCCTCCGTGGGGGGAAATAATTGCTCTTGATGTATTATCTGGAAAAATAAAATGGAAAACAAAAAGTGGTGAAATAAAAAATTATGAAAAAGATATCTTTAATGGAAGTCCTAGTTATGGGGGTCTTTCTTTGACATCGGGAGAAATATTATTTTCTACTGGTACAAATGATAATAAAGTTTATGCAATCAACTCAAATAATGGGAAAATTTTATGGGATTACAGAATGGATGCTGCTGGTTCAGCACCACCATTACTTTATAACATAAACGGAAAACAATACCTGACTGTTATTTCCAGCGGAGGTTTGTTTAGTGAATACAAAGAAAAGGCTTCCAAAATTTATACTTTTTCAATCAAAAATTAGAATAAACTTAAATTATTCTTGTACCATAAAATAGTTTTTTTTAATCCTTGAGTAATATTTACTTTTGGATACCATTTAAGTTCCTTTTTAATTTTATTATAATTTAATTTTTGTCTTTTAATTTCTATTTTTGAATTATTCAATATTACTGGTTTTAGATGATTCTTATTTAATATCTTTTTAATATTATTAACCAAGTTAATAACTTTAAAATTTTCTTTTGAACCTACATTGTATATATATAATTTTTGTTTTTTTTTCTTCATGTGGTTCATCAAAATTATATAAGCTCTAGCGACATCACTAACATAAAGATAATCTCTAATTAATTTACCATTAGATCTTAATATTGGTTTTTTATTTCTCAAATAAGATATGATTACGTGTGGTATTAATCTATCAGTATTAAAATCACCTGGACCATAAATATTACCAGATCTAACAATACCAATATCTAATTGATATGTTTTTGAATAAGTTTGCACTATCAAGTCTGAGGCTGATTTAGAAACATCATATGGAAAATCTCCTTCTAAAGGAAAATTTTCATAGTATTCTTTTTTTTTAAGTTCTCCATATGCTTTATCTGAGGAACTATAAATAAAATTTATATTTTTATTTAAATCTTTTATTGCCTCCAAAATATTAATTGTTCCCATAATATTTGAATTAAAGGTTCTATATGGATTATTGTAAGCTTCTAAAACTTGAGTAACAGCCCCAAGATGAAAAATCGTTGATATTTTGTATTTTTTCAATACTGAAAAAATTTTTTTTTTGTTAGTAAAGTCAATATTCAAAAATTTAAACTTTTTTAAATCTTGTTTAAAGGTTTCAATTTTTTTTTTTGATTTTTCTTTATCTATTATAATTACAAAATTATTTTTGTTCTTTGATAATTGATTTACTACTTCACGCCCTAAAATTCCAAGTCCACCTGTTACTATTATATTATTCATTAATGTTTAAAATAAGAATGTAAAATTGTTTTTAATATCATAGAACCATCTTTAAATGCTCTAAGTTTTTTACCTTCTTTAAATGTTCTTGGATTATAATCAACATCAAATTCAGAAATTTGTGCTTTATTTTTAGCAAAGACAGATAAAACCTCAAACTCATAATCAAACTCGTTTTGAGAAAAAATGTAATTATCATAGAATTTTCTTCTAAAAATCTTGGTTGCGCAGGCTGTGTCTCTTATTTTTTGGCCGTAAAGAACATTAAAAATAAATGAAATAAATTTTACACCATAAAAATTTTTTTTATAAATAAATTGATTATTCTCATGAATTCTATTTCCTATTAAAAAATCAATATTATTTTGCTCTTGTATCTTTTTAAAACCTTCCATTAAATCATTTAAAAAATACTCATCTATATCAAAAATAACTATATATTGTTTTTTAGAATATTTAATTGCCTCTTTTATTGATCCACCTTTTCCTAAATTTTTTGAATTAAAAATAAATTTTAATTTTGGATTTTTTTTTTCTAAATCTTTTAGATATTCTGTAGTCCCATCGTCAGATTTGTTATCACAAATAATTATTTCATATTCACATTCAATATTAGAAATATCACTTAAAAAATTAACAAATTTTGTTTTTAAAATATTTATCTCATTATAAAAACAACAAACAATTGAAAAAGATAATTTATGCATTATTTTCAGTTAAGAAATTTTTAATTGTCTTGTGAATATAATTTATTTGAGAAAGATTTAATCCTTGATGACAACCAATCAACAGTCCATTCCTCATTATATAATCAGAATTTTTTAAATTATTTAACTGATTCTTTTTAGAAATTAAATTTTCAAATGCTGGATGTCGTAAAATATTACCACTAAAAATTGGTCTTGTTTGAATATTTTTGTTCTCTAAATAAATTTGAAGTTTTTTTCTATCAAACAATTTATTTTTTTTTAATATTATTGGATAAGCTAAGAAATTAGTTTTTACCTTTTTTTTTATTTCAGGGACGATAAAATACTTATTTAATTTAAGGAAAAACTTTTTATGTAAATTAAAATTACTATTTCTGATTTTTGAGAAATGACTGAATTTTTTTAACTGCTCTAAACCAAAAGCAGCTCCTATTTCAGAGGGTTCAAAATTATAACCAACTTCCTGGAAAACAAATTTTCTATCAAAATCATAACCTTTTAATTTAACGTTCAATCTTTTCTTAATATTTTCTGAATCTTTAATTAAAGTTGAAGCTCTACCCCAACTTCTCAGTACTTTTGATCTTAAATAATGTTTTTTGTTATTAGTTAACAAAATTCCACCATTTCCCGCACAACTAATTACATGAGATCCATAAAAACTAGTAATTGAAATATCGCTATAACTTCCAGTTGTTCTTTTTCCAATTTTTGCACCTAGTGTGTCCGCAGAATCCTCGATTATCTTTAAATTATATTTTTTAGCAATTTTATTTAATTTAAACCAATCTGGTATGTTGCCAATTAGATTTGGTATTAATATTGCTTTAGTTTTATTGTTTATTTTTCTTTCGATTAAACTTTCATTAATTTGTAAACTTTCAATTTCTATATCCACAAAAACAGGGATTAGATCATTCAATAGAATAGAAGATACTGCTGTTCCAAAATTTAAACCAGGAGTAATAACTTCGCTTCCTTTTGGTAAATCCAGAACTTTTAAACCTAAAATTAAAGCTGAAGTACCTGAGTTTACCATTAAAGCATATTTTTTAGAAAAATATTTTGCAATTTTTTTTTCAAACAAATCTACATTTTTACCCATCTGAGTAGATTTTTTTAATGTTTTTAATACTGCATTTATTTCCTTTTTGTCGTAGACATTTTTTCCATAAGAAATTTTCATTAAAGCCATGGTGCATTCCTTTTCATTATTAAATTATTTAAATAATTTTTATCTCTTAAAGTATCCATTGGATGCCAAAAATTATTATGTTTAAATGCCATTAGTTGTTTATCGTCAGCCAACTTAACTAATGGTTCTCTTTCAAAAATACAATTATTTTTATCATCAATATATTTAAAAATATTTTTATTAAGTACAAAAAAACCACCATTTATCCATCCCTCAGATAAAATGTCTTTCTCTTTAAATTTTACAACTAAATTTTTTTTTATTGTTAAATGACCAAACCTGGGTATAGGTCTTACAGCACTTAAGGTAGCAATTTTATTATTTTTAATATGAAAATTTATAAGTTTATTAATACTTATATTTGATAAACCATCACCATAAGTCATAAAAAAATTCTCTTCATTTTTTAGATATTTCTTGACTCTTAATAATCTAGATCCTGACTGAGTTTTCAATCCAGTATCACAGACCTTTATATATTTATTTTTTTTAAAGTATTTTCTAATTATTTCTTTTTTGTATCCAGCACAAATAATTACTTCTTTAACACTGAACTTTTTGTAATAATTTATAATATGTTGAATAATTGGAATTTTTCCAATTTTAACCATTGGCTTCGGTATTTTACGTGTTTCTTCTGACAATCTTGTACCCAAACCACCTGCTAATATTACTAATTTCATAGTCTAACTTCTAATTATATTTAAAATTATTTAGTGAAGTAAATATACAAAATTGATGAATATTCATACAAAATTATTCCTTTTTCAATTTGCTAATTTATTTTTATTTAATTTATAAATTATTAGTAAATAAATTGATAAAAATATAGAGAATGAAATTAAACTATTATTAAAAATTTTTAATAAAATAAAAGGAAGCATAAAACTGAAAATAATGATTAATATTGAAAAATTACCTTTAAATTTATTCAGAATAATGTGATGAAAATGATTTTTATCAGGCAAAAAAGGGTTTTTATTATCTAGTATTCTAGCAAAATACAATCTTACAGTATCAACAATCGGGAAGATTAAAATCATAGCAATTTCATCACTCTCGATGTTTAAATAGTTATGATTATTTATAATTATAAAAGAAAAAATAAATGAAATTAAGTAAGTACCACCATCACCTAAAAAAGCCTTACCCTGAAAATTTTTAATTGAAAAAAATAGAATAGGTAAAAATAGAAAAAATAGGAAAACATTAAATTCTATGCTTTTACCAAATAAATAAATTATTAAAAAAAAATAAAATGATACGGATTGAAGATTTGTCCCATCAAACATATTCATAGATATTACAAAAACTAAAATACAGCAGAACGTAAAAAGAAAACTTATTTTATTTAAAAAAATTTTTTCATTTAAAAAACTTAAATTTAATTCATCAATTAAAACAATTGGATTAAAATATAAAAAATTAAAAATAAAAATTGACAACAAAACTAACCTGACATTTGGAGAAGAATCAAACTTATCGTCATACAAACCTAACAAAAAAATTAAACTAAAAGTTATAAAAAATGAAAATGCTACTTTAGTATTTTCAATCATTAACATGAAACGAAGTGAATTATCAAAAAAAGTGATGTAAATGAAGAAGAATAAAATATTAGTATATATAATTATGCCACCCATAATTGGTGTGGGTTTACTGTGTATTTTTCTTTTCGATGGATAGTCATAAATATTTATAAATTTTGATATTCTTCGGTAAAAAAAGAAATATATTATATTTAAAACTAATGTTGAAATAATTAGCTTTTCCATAAGATTTTCTCTTTCTTAAAAAATAAAGAACCTGGAAAAGGAAACTTAGGTTCTAAATGAAATTGCTTTTCATAAAGTTTCTTATCTTTTGTCCAATTAAAGCTTGGATTTAACTGAAGCATTATTTGTGAACGTGGCTTAGATTTGGGATTTCCAGCTTTATGAAAGCACTCATTAGGATTTAAGATTAAAAGATCACTCTCTTTTCCTTTAAAAATAAAAGATTTTTTTTTATTTATTTTATTAATTCCTTGCTGTGAACTGACTTTATCATAGATTTGTATACCTCCATCTTTTGATCCAATTTTTTGTAAAGGAATAATTAATTTGATTACGTTTTTACTAAACGCTTTATCTCTATGCCAATGATTAGCATACCAACCACTATTTTGGTCCTTTATTTTTACATTATAGGTTTTGTATGCTAGAATAAAATTAATATCAAATTTAGAGCCTAGTTTTTTTTCTATTATTTCTTTTAAATTATTTTTTATAAATAAAATAAAAATAATTTTATCTAAGTCTTTTTTTCTTAGTATATATTTTTTCAAATACTTATTTTTTGAAATTATTTTTTTATTCTTAAAATTTATATTAAGTCTTTTTTTTAACTTTATAATTTCATAACCCCTTTTAATTAAAAGATTATTTTGATTAAATTGATTTTTTTTGAATAAAATATTTTCAATCTTTGTAGCAAAATAATTATAAAAATTTAAAAAAAAATTTAACATAAAGTTATAATGTTATAGTATTTTTATAATTAAAAATATTTTTTAAATCAAAAACAATATTATATTTAGAAAATTTTGTTATTTTTTTTATACCCATTTTTTTAAAGTAATTATGACCAACTGCAACTAAAACCGAGTCAAATTTTCTCTTAGGTAATTTTTTTTTAATTAAAATACCCTTTTTGTTAAGTTGATTAATTTGATCATTTAAAAATGGGTCAAAAATTTCATAATTTATTTTTTTTCTATTTATAATTTTGACTATATCAAAGATTAGAGAGTTCCTATAATCATTACAATCTTCTTTAAATGTAAGACCAAATATGAGTAAACTTTTTAAACTTTTATTTGTTTTATTTTTAAAATGTTTCTCTAATTTATTTACAACAAAATTTGACATTTCGTTATTCAAGCTTCTACCAGATAAAATAATTTTAGGGTTATATTTATTTTTTTTTGCAATATTTGCTAAATAATAAGGATCGACTCCAATACAGTGACCCCCAACTAATCCTGGTTTAAAATCCAAAAAATTCCATTTTGTATTTGCAGCTTTAAGAACATCGTAAGTATTGATTTCGAGCCTATCAAAAATTTTTGAAAGTTCATTTATAAAAGCAATATTGATATCTCTCTGTGAATTTTCTATTACTTTTGCTGCTTCCGCAACTTTTATTGAACTGGCAATAAAAGTACCTGCTTTAATTGTTTTTTTGTAAACATAATTAATTTTTTTCAAGGTACTTGGGGAAGATCCAGAAACAACTTTAACAATATCTTGAATTTTTCTTTTTTTGTCACCTGGATTAATTCTTTCTGGGGAGTAGCCGCAATGAAAGTCTTTTTTATACTCTAATTCTGAAAATTTTTCCAATATCGGAACACAAATGTCCTCTGTAACACCTGGGTATACAGTAGATTCAAAAACAACAATAGAATCTGGTTTTAATATTTTGCCTACAATTTGAGTTGCAAATTTTATATTTCTTAAATCTGGATTGTTATTTTTATGAATAGGAGTTGGGACAGCAATTATAAAAAAATTACAGTCAGCTAATAAAATAGCATTATTTGTAAATGAAATGTTCTTGATTTTATCAAGTTCTTTATTATTAAATTCTAGTGTTTGATCATAGCCTTTACATAAGTCATCAATTCTTTTTTTATTAGTATCAAAACCTGTTACCTTAAATTTTTTACTTAAACAAACGGCCAAAGGCAAACCAACATAACCTAGTCCTATCACTCCTATTTTAATTTTTTTCATTTTGGAAATATTTATGAATTTTATTAAAAAAACCCTTGAGTTCAAATTGCAGATTCTGATCAAAAAAATTTTCAATATTAGTAAATGCATATCCTTTGCCATGATGCATGCCATTTTTTAGTGCAACAAAAGATATATATTTTTTAAAATTAATTATTTTATCCTCAAAATTTACCTCAAATTTATTTTTGATTTCAAATGGATAAGTTAAGGTTACAAATAGAGATTTTTTTCTAATATCTAGTTCTTCAAACAATTTATTTCCATCAGTGTCCTTAAGATTAATCAGTTTTTTATGTGCGATTTTTTTTTCTTCATCATTATTAAACTCAATTAAAAAATCTCTAGTCATTCTAGATTTTGTATTTTTATATTTTATATTTAACGAATCTAAAAAAAAACTTGGATTATTTATTCTGTAATAATATTTTTTAAGTTTATATGGAATTTGAGTTAATCCAGTTAAAACTATAAAATTTTTATTTAATTTTAAATAATCACCAATTATTTCATTATAGAAAAATAAAGTATCCCTAAAAGGGTCTTCATTTTTTTTTACATACCATTCAGGATTTTTATCACCTTCAAAATTTTCAATATTAAAAAAATAATGGTGCTGTATATGTGCTGCACCATTAAAAAAAACACTACTGAAATTTGTAATGTTATTATTTAAATTATAAATATTAATTTCATGTAATAGAAATTCTAATAGAAATACTCGGTACCATTTTTTAAAAAAAATCTTTGATAAAATTTTAAATAAATTTAAATATTTTTTAAACCTTACAAATTTTATAATCGACAAAATAATTATTATATAATTTAATAAACCAACTTTTTTTTGAGAGTTATTGTTAATTACCTCAGACAAACATCTTGAAATTAAATTATTGAAATAATTTTTGTCCCCAATAGTTTTTGTCCATGGATCTGAGATAAAGAAAGCAGGTTTCTTTAATCTGTTAACTGTATTCATTGGACATATAGCACCTACTTTGAAACCTAATTTTTCTATTTTTTCGTAAATTTGTTCTTCTTGTAAATTTTTTACATCTCCAAGTCTGAAAATTTGATGTTCTGCAGCAGACTTACCAGTATTAAATGTAACCCATTGTATCCATGGTTCAAGAAAATCATATTCGTTTTCTGAACTTGTATAGCAGTGACTTAATTTAATTAAACTATTTAAATTAACCAGATTGTATTTTTCTATATAATGTTTTGCATAATCAAAATTAAGTTCATTTAGCTGAATTACTAATAAATCTTTTTGTTGATTATTTTGCATTATAAACTTTTCGATAAATTTTTAAGTGTTTATTAATGATATTTTTAATATCAAAATATTGTTTTGCTATAGAAAAACTGTTTTTAGAAAATTTTTTTCTAATAGTTTTAGAATTTATTAATATTTCTAATTTATTTATAAGTAAATTTATATTTTTAACTGGAACTTTATATCCATTATATCCGCTTTTTACCACTAACTGACAACCTGGAATATTTGTAGTAACAATTGGGAGACCCAGAGCGCATGCATCAATTAAAGCCTTGGGTGTTCCCTCTCTATAAGTTGGCAAACATACAATTTTTGATTTGTAAAAAAAATGTTCTATGTTTGGACTATAGTTTAAAAAAGATACAATATTTTTTTTTTTCTATTTTTTTTAAATATTTTATATTAAGATTTGTAGGATTGTCGCTTTGATAAGATCCTACTGCTAAAAATTTCCAATTTTTATATTTTTTTTTTAAATGCTTTGCGGCTTCAATAAATTCAATAATGCCTTTATGTATTAAAATTCTTGAAGGAAATAAAACTATATTATTTTTTTTAACACCTTTTTTAATATTTTTTATTTTAACTCCTGACCCATTAAGTATTGAAATATCTTTTTCATTTAAATTAAATTTTTTAATTAAATAATTAAAATCAAATTTATTTTGAACAATTATATGTTTTTTTCTATTTAAAAAAATTATTCTTAACAAAAATTGAATAATTATTTTTAAACTTTGTGTTTTAATATTCCTTGTTTCTGTAAAGAGATATCCAAATCCTGAAAAAGCAATAATTATGGGTTTTTTTAATATCAAACAACATAAACCCGACAATACAATTGCCTTCATTGAAGCTGTATGGATTAAATCTGGATTAAGTTTTTTTATAAATTTATAGGCATAAAAAAAAGTTATTATTAATTTAAATAAATTTGTAGTTGCAGAATTGAAATTTAAAACTTTTGATTTAATTTCATTTTTTTTAAGCTGATTTGCTGCATGTTTTTCCATATTTGTGTCATTACTTCTTCCCGTAAGAAGATATACTTGATGCCCATCACTTTGCATCTTTAAAGCTATTGGCAATCTATGAGAAACAAAAAAAGGTCTATGATTTATTAAATAAAGTATTTTCATTTTTATAATTTAATATTTCTTCTCTCATAATTAAAATTAGTGGTATCAACATCGTAATCTTATATCTATAAATTGCCATATCATTTACAACAAGCATCCCTACTGATAAATTGAAAATCAAAAAGAAAATCATATAAAAGATTGCTTTCAAAAAGTTAAATTTGGCTATAAAAATAAAATATAAGACAGATAATATATTAAATAAAAAATTCTCAATTATAAATAAAAACAAAAAGACGTTATTACTTTTACTTAAAGTTGGGCTCAAGATTGCATTATAAGTATCATAAATCATTGGAACTATACTGAAATCATAACTATATAATCTTAATTCAGTATTTAAATCACCTTCTCCATGATAACCAATCTTCATTGAATTAACTCTCTCAACAAACAAATTTAGATAATCTTTGATTAAATACAAATCATTTATAAAAATAATTGATATGGCTAAAATAAATATAAACAATAAAATCTTCAACAGTTTTTGAATAGGTTTTGAAATTTTTTCCTCTGAAAAATACAAAAATAAAAAATTATAAGAAATAAAAAAGACACTAATTATTATTAGTAATTCTAGTCTTAGCAAGGCTAACATACCCAGTGAAATTATTAAAAATAATGGTTTTTTATATATAGTAAAAAACATACATAGATGAAAAAATACAAGAATAAATATTTCTTTAAGTGCAATAGATGAATAAATAAGAATAGAAGGAGATATTAATAAAAGATAATAGTAATAATTCTCGTTTTTATGAAATTTTTTTTGATTGAAAATTAAATAAATAAACCAAAAAACAAAAATAAATTTTGAACAAAAGCCTACACTTCTCACGGTCTCAACAAAAGGTATGGGCATTGATGCTATTAAAAGACTAGCATATCTAGTAGCTATATATTGTTGTCCTAAAGCAATTTGAAACCTGTTATGAAATACTTCCCAATCACCATTTAAAATTTCACCAATAATAGTAAAATAATTTTCCCTTATTACATTTACATTTATTATATATTTTGATTGATCAGGGAATATATTAAAATTAAAAAATATATCGTTACCTAAAATTGGTGTTAATGAAAACAATAGTATAATTAAAAATCCAAATTTATTTATAAAATTTTTTTTAAAACAAATAAAAACAAATAATAAAATTACTAATAAATTAATAAAATCAAAGATAAAACCAAAATTAGAAGTTTCAAGATTTAACATTCCACCTTAAATCCCAAGCTTTTAAAATGAGAATATTCCAAATTAATTTTTCATTTCCTTTTGCATTGTTGTTAAATTTTACCCATATATCATTTATATGTTTGTTATTAATACCATAGTCTTCTGAAAATGTATGATCATTAAATAAATAATTAGCCCATTGACTTAATGGACCTCTTAACCATTGATTAAGTGGAACGCCAAAACCTTTCTTAGGAACCTGAAAAACTTTTTCTGGAATAAAATTAGATAGTATTTTTCTGTTGATATTTTTTCCTAAATTATTTTTAAACAAATCATCTTTACTTAGTTTTTCAGCAAAATTTACAATCTTACTACTTAAAAAGGGTGCTCTAGATTCAAGAGAGGAATTCATCGTAGCTCTATCTACTTTACATAAAATATCATTTGGTAGATAATTAATTTTATCTAGATACATTAAATCTAATTGATTATTAAGTTGGAACTCAGTCAATTTATTTATATTTATATCTTTAAAATAATTTGTGTTATTTGTTTTTATAGTTTCAAAATAAATATCAGAACCATTTTGACTGTTCTCAATTACTTTTAATAATTTAATTAATTTATCTTCTAGCTGAGAAATTTTTTTACTTTCTGCAACTAAATTTATTAAATGAGTTATAATCCTCGGGAAATATAAATATGTATTTATTATGGATTTCAAAAGAGGCTTTTTGATAAATTTTAATAATTTTATCAATTTTGGTAAATATATGTATCTATTATATCCTCCAAAAATTTCATCTCCACCATCACCAGTTAGAGCAACAGTTATTTTTTTTTTCGCGAATTTTGATAAGAATATTGTGGGTATTTGAGAACTATCAGCAAATGGTTCATCGTATACTAATGAAAGACTTTCAGCTGTCTCTAAAATATCTTTATCGCTTAAAAAAATTTCGTGATGATTAGTTGATAAAATTTTACTTACATTCTTGGCAATATTTGTTTCATCGTAATTTTTAATTTTAAATCCAACAGTAAAAGTACTAATTTTGCTTTTAGATATTTTAGAACAAATACTCGTTACCAAAGCTGAATCAATACCTCCTGATAAAAATGTTCCAACTGAAACATCAGATTGCATGAATTGATCCATTGAAGAAAATAATAAGTTTAAATATTCATTTAAATTATCTTCTTTATTTTTAATAAAAATATTTTCTCTTTTTGGTATCCACCATCTTTTATAATTTAATATTTTTTGTTTCTTAAAATGTTGGCTTTCATCAAAATAATTTAATTCGTCATATGAAAGTTTAAGATATGAACCAGGCTCTAATTGATTCACATCCTCATAAATAGTATTGGGAGCTGATATATAAGAATAGTTAAGAAAGTGATTTATAGAAAATTTATTTACTTTAAATTTTATTCTTGGATGTTTTTTAATAGCTTTCAATTCAGATGCAAAACATAAAAAATTCTTTTTTATTGAAAAATATAATGGTTTTTGACCAAAATTATCTCTTACTAAAAAAGCTTTTTTAGTTTTTTGATCAAGTAAAAAAAAAGCAAACATACCGTCAAGTAAAATTAATGAGTTTTCTAAACCGTTTAATTCTATTAGTTTTAATAAAATAATTGTGTCAGAAACATTCTTATCGCTAAAAGAATATAAATAATTTTTTTTTAAAAAAAATTTTAATTCTTCTGTATTATATATTTCACCATTATAACTTAATACATATCTGTCATCTTCTGATTTAATCGGTTGATTTGATCTTTTAGATAAATCTCTTATAGATAATCTTGAATGTCCAATTAAGATTTTTTTATTATTACTTTTCCAATAATTTTGGCTATCAGGGCCTCTATGTTTTAATGAAACAACCATGTTTTTTAAAACATTTTCATAATCATAATCTAAATTATTATCAATAAACCCTGCAATTCCACACATTATTATTTGGCTCTATATATTCTGTCTGTTTTTTTAAACATTTGTTTGTTTGTAAACTTTTTATTTAAAGTCTTGATTGCATTTTTAATTATAAATTTTGTATTTTTTTTTAACATTAAAAGATGAAAATATTTTGGCAATAGATGTAATTTATTTTTTCTTAAGCAAATTCCATTATAATTATTTTTGACTATTTCAGGTAATGAGCCAGCATGAGTGCAAATTATTGGTTTTTTATTATAAAAAGCTTCAAGCGTCACAATTCCAAAACCTTCGTGCTCTGAGGTTAAACAAAAAATATTAATTAAAGAAAAAAAACTTTTTATATCATCTAAATAATCAATCCAAATAATTTTATCATTTATTTTTAATTTTTTTGATAACTCTTTTAAATTTTCTTTTTGTGGACCCTGTCCAACTATTATTAAAAAAGAATTTTTTTCATAACTTAGGTTATATTTACTAAATGCTTGTATCATAAGATCTATTCTTTTTTGAGGCACTAATCTAGAAATAGTTCCAATGATTTTTTTTCCTCTTAGTTTGGATTTAAGTTTTTTTAACTTTGGTGAAAAATTGCTATCATTATAACTTTTAAAATCTAAACCATAGTAAACTTTGGCCAATTTTCCTTTATTAATACCTATATATTTTGACGACATAAACTTTTTGACTGCCTCAGATATACAAATAATTTTTTTTGCCCTATGACTAACAATTAATTCTAATTTTTTCCCAATAAATGATTTCCTGTTATTATCTTTTGAAAAGTAAACAGTATCTATATGCTTAGATATAATAAATTGAATTTTTTTTCTGAAAATTAAGTTGAAGTAACTTATTAATTCTGAAAAAGGTAAGTGTGCATGAAGAATAACAGGATTAAATGATTTAATTACTTTATTAAGTCTTAAGCAGCAAAATATAAAGTTAAAAATCACTTTTTTTTCAAAAAAAAAATTATTTTGATTTAAACAATAAGTCCTTACATTTATTTTTTTAAAATACTTAATTAAATCTGCATTTTTTTTCCAAAATACTACTTGGACTTTATAACCATTTTTAATTTGCTCTGTTACAAGGTTCAAAAGATGAATTTCTGCCCCCCCTCTATTTAGACTGGTTATTACGTGAAGTATTTTCAAATCTTACCTATAGTATATTCAAAATTTTTAAAAAATTTATTTAAGTCGTAGTTTTTTTTAATTTGTTTTAAGCAATTTATTCTTAAATTTTTAATTTTTAAATTTTTTGAATAATATTTATTAAATTTTTTTACAAAATCTTTTTCATCTTTAAATAAGATACCACATTTAAAATCATCAAATAACTGCTCTTTCGTTGATAAAATCTTAGACGCAAAGATAATTTTTTTATTTTGCATAGCTTCCAAAATTGAACGACTAACTACTTCTCCTTTTGACCAGTGAATATATACATCAATTTCTTCAAACCATTTTTTCATATTTTGATTACTCTTTAATCCCTCTAATTTTATAAATTTATTCAATTTGTTTTTATCTAAATAATTTTTAATTTTAGATCGTTCTGGCCCGGTCCCAACTAAACTTAATCTAAAATATAAATTAATATTATTTTGAATTTTTTGAAATGCATAAATTAAATTTATTTGATTTTTCCCTTTAGTAAATCTTGATGCCATTCCAAGCTTTATTAAAGACTTTTTATTATTTTTTTTATATTTAAAATTTTTCCTTTTTAAATTGATACCTGGTTTGATTAATTTAAATTTACTTTTAAACATTTTAAAAAAAAGATTATTTTGAATTTCTTTTTGATGAAATTTAGCTAAAAAAATTATCTTTTTAAAAAATAAACAAGAAAGAAATAGGTTTATCCAATCATTTTTTCTTTTCACCTGATTTGATGTATGATCAACAAAAACTATTTTTGATTTTTTGAAAAAATTAAAAAGTATTGATTTTAAAATTACTGAAGTATGAATAAAAATAATATCAGGGTTAAGTTTATTTAAAATATTAATGTAATTGAAGCTAGAGAATAATTTTTTTGAATTTATATAATAAAATTCAATATTATTTTCTTTACAAAAATTTTTATAATCTGTTAATAAATTTTCTACTCCATAAAAAATAATGACATTCTCATATTTAGATTTTTTTTTTAAATTTTTAATTAAAGGAAATAAAAACTCACCTTGGCCTCCTAGACCGGAATAAATAACATGAAGTAAACGCATTTAGTTTTACTTATAATAATTATTAAACCAATTAATAAATTTTTTTATTCCGTCTTCCACTTTTGTAATTGGTTTAAAATTTATATATTTATATAATTTATTGGAATTTGAAATAGTAGACTTCACATCACCCATTTGTAATTTAGCAAGAATTATTTTTGGTTTTTTATTTAAGTTATAAGATATTAATTTAACATATTTTTTAAGTCTCACAGGCCTTGAAGTCCCAATATTAAATATTTCATATGTTTGCTTTTTAGATTTAGAAAATTTTTTAAATAATTTAAACACTGAAATAACCACATCATCAATAAATGTAAAATCTCTTACCATTTTACCATTGTTAAAAAGTTGAAATTTTTTAGAATTACTAATTCCATCCGCAAAAATATTTAGAGACATGTCAGGTCTTCCATAAGGACCATATACTGTAAAAAATCTTAATCCAATTGAATTTATTTTATATAAATCATGATAAGCATGTGCCATTAGTTCATTAGTCTTTTTTGAAACAGCATACATACTAATTTGTGAATTTGTGTCTAAATTTTCAGTAAAAATTTTTTTTTTAACTTTTCCATAAACACTTGAACTGCTTGCATAAATTATTTTTTTAATTTTTCTTTTTTTCATAATTTCTAAAATATTAAGAAATCCAGTTATATTATTATCAATATATGTCTGTGGATTTTTTAGAGAAAATCTTACTCCTGCTTGTGCAGCTAAATGAATTATAAAGTTTATTTTATTTTGTTTAATATAATTATCTAAATCTTTAAAGTTTTTTAAATCTATTTTTTTAAAAAAGAATTTTTTATTATTTTTAAGAATTTTTAGTCTTTCAATTTTTAATTTTGTATCATAATAGTTGTTAACATTATCTATTCCATATATTTTATAATTATTTTGTAGAAACTTCTTAGCTAAACTGAAGCCTATAAATCCAGCAACACCTGTTATTAAAATTTTTTCTTTCAAAAGAGTTTTTTTAGATCTTTTATATTTATCAAAATTAATAATATTATTAGGAGAAATAAAACAGCTAAATTAAATTTCAATATATTCTTTTTAAGGAAATACTGTTCTGAAATTTTTTCAACTTTTGTTTCTGTTAAGCTAGATATGTATTTCAATGATTTATAACTTTCTAAAAAGTTATAAATATATCCCGTTAAAAAATTATCACTAAATTTTGGAGTAGATAATTTTTCATTAATATTAAGCGTTCCTAGTTTTAGAACACCTGCTAAAAGTTCTGCCATTTCATTAAAGTCTTCATCGCTTTTATACTCGGAAGCGTTTTCTTCATCATCAAGATTTTCTAAGCCTTTTGCTTCTTTCTTAACAAAATCTCTGAATTTTTTGAAATCATTATTATCAATTACTTCTTTAACTGAGTCCTCAAAAATCGTAGCTTCAAATTCGTTTAAGTTTTTTACTTTTAAAATTTCCGTGTTTCTGCTTTCTTCAATCGCTTCGATAATTTGATTAATACATTGATCTATATACTTTGGATTTGAATATTTAATTTCAAATCTCCAATCAATTTCATTTCTTGCTTCCCATATACTTAATCTCACATTTCTATCAAAATTAGGACAATTAATTATAATACCCTGATGATTTTTAACATAATTATGAAATTGATAGAAAGTCATTATTGGAATTTGCATTGTTCCAATGCCTACAATTTTATTTAATCTAGTTAAGTTAGGAAGTTGTACTTTGTATACGTATGAATAATTATGTAATTCTTTATTTTTATATAAATAAACACTTCCAGATATTGAGATTATAAAAAATAACAAAATAAAATAAATGTTATATTTATTTAAGAGTAATTTTTTTAAAATCATATTAAGCACGAAGTAGTTATAATAAAAATTTAATCATGTCACTATTTTATTAAATAATTTTTTCAAGATTTATTGAATTAATTAGAAATTTATTGATAATCTCATTAAGCAACTTGATTAACAAATTTATGTTTAACAAAAATATTCAATTTATATCCAAAAAACCTTTTACTTTATTCAAGATAAATAATTTTTTTTCTACTGATTTTTATAAAAGATTAGAGAATAATTATCCAAATTTAGAAAATTTGAATATTGGAAATTTAGATGATTTTAGAAATAGAAAATATGCTTTCGACACCTCTTCGGATGTTCATAAATCAAAAATAAATTCAAATACTTCATTTTTGGAATTTGAGAGAATAATATTTTCTGAAGAATTTTTTAAATTTTTTTATAAAACTTTTTATATTGATTTTTTAAAGAGTAGAATAAATAAACCTTTACACATATTAAAGTTATTAAAATACCCAAAAATTGTAAAAGATATAAACAAAGACGGGTTATTTTATATAATTAGTCCATTGAATAAGATTAAGATTGAAATACAGTATTCATATATTTTAAACGGAGGTAAAATCGTTCCTCATACAGATAGTGGTGAAAAACTTTTGAGTTTAATGTTGTATTTCCCATTAAAAAATCATGAGGCTGATAAACAAGAACATTTGGGTACAAGTTTCTGGACTTCAAATTTTAATAATTTCGATAATTATCATCAGTATGATAATAAAAATATTCAAGACATTAAATTATTTCACAAAACTCAATTTAAACCCAATATTCTATACGGTTTTGTTAAAAATCATGCGTCTTGGCATTCGGTGGAGCCATTCAATATAAGTGAAAATTTCATTAGAAGATCAATTAATATTAATTTTTACTTTTAAAAAACTTCAAAAAAAATTGAACTAAAATTATTAATTAAATCTATATTTTCTTTAATCAAATTTTTTTCTTTATAGCTATTAAAAACCTTAACAAATTTTTTATCTAATTTTATTATTTTTAAATTAAAGAGTTTTTTTTCTTTAAAATAATTTATTTGACCTCCTTTTTGGGTAAAAATTTTATTTTCTTTTTTTTTAAATGATAAGTAGCTATCTATTCCGTTCATAAAATAATATTTCCCAGGATTATATTGTAAAATAAAATTTTTAAATTGAGTGTTTTTCATTATTGACTCAAATGTTCTGGGAGGTAAAAAAATTATAACTTTTTTTTTTGTATTAAAGACTCGATCAATATATTTTAAATATTCTAATACAAAATTTTTATTAAAAGTATTAAATTTCAATTTTTTTCTAATACCCATCAGATCAGGATGTAATGGGAAAGCACTGTCAAAATAAGCGTAATAATTTCCATTTATTTTAATTTTATTATTATTTAAAGTTTTTATTTTATTTTTATTGGCATGAATAAATGGTTTTGAAAAAAAAATAATAAAATTTTTATTACCTGTTAACGATAATTTTTTATCTTTTTTTTCTATAAATATGTAAATTAATTTTATGTTTAATAATAATGACCTAAAATTTTTAAAATAAAAAATTATTTTTATATAAAAAATTATTTTTTTTAGAAAAAAAATATAATTAAAATAAAGCCTATTTTTTTTTAAATATTGCTTAAAGTGGTCAGAATTGACTACTTTGTCAACAATATATAGATTTTTAAAGTTATTTTTTTTAAGCTGTAGGTCTAATTTTTTTAATGAAAAAAAATCTTCTGTAAATAAAAAAACTTTTCTTGGATCCTGATTATCAGATAAAAATTTTTTTATGATATATTTTCTTTGATGAAGAAAAATATTGTTATTTTCAGATGAAATATATACATTCATAAGATGAAAATTTGTACAATAATACCATGCAGATTTAATTCAACAAGATTCCCGGGGAAACCTTTGGAAATTTTAAATAATAAGCCTCTTTTATATTATCCATACAACGAAGCTCATAAGAATAAAAATATAGACAAAGTTTATATTGCAACAGATGATAAAAGAATTGCTGATACTTGTGATAAATTTGGCTTCAATTTTATTATGACTAGCTCAGAACATCCTACTGGAACTGATAGAATTGCAGAGGCATATGAAATTATAAAAAAAAAAGAAAATTATGATATTATAGTTAATGTTCAAGGAGATGAACCTTTTGTAAATCAAAAACACATAGACGACTCTATCAAATCTCTAAAAGAAAACCCAGATGCTCATGCATCCAATGGTATCTGTAAACTTACAGATCTGAATGATTTAATGAGTCATTCTTCAGTAAAAGCAGCAATTTCAAAAAACTATAATCTTTTATTCTTAACAAGATCAGGTATTCCATATCCTAATGTTAGAACATTAAATATAAATTATTATAAACAGTTAGGACTATATGCTTTTAAACCTGAAGCACTTGATATTTTTAGAAATAATTCACCATCAAATTTGGAATTATCAGAGTCGGTGGAAATGTTAAGACTTTTAGAAAATGATAAAATTGTAATTACATTTATGGTTGATATAAATGGACCCTCAGTAGATACATATAATGACTTACTTGCAGCAAGAAATATACTAAAAAGCAAACCATTATAAGAAAGATTAATATGAGAGAGTTTAACGAATATCAAAAAAAAGGAATAGTTATACTAAAAAATTTTTTTAAAAAAAATGAAATTGATAAAACAAAAAAAAAACTTGATGAATTAAAAAAAAAACAAAAAAGTAACCGAGGAAATACTGAACCATTAAATAAAAGAGCAATCATAGGATCTTTGGAAAAAGAAAAATATTTTACTGAACTTATAAATAGAAATAAAATAAATAAATTAATTTTTAAAATTCTAAACTCTAAAAAATATGTAATATGGAATGCAAAATGTAATATTAAAAAAGAATATTTTGGTACTGTTGAATATTTTCATCAGGATTACTCATATTGGAAAAATCTAGGTTTTAAAAGTAAACAAAAATTATTTTCTTTAATGATTTGCGTAGATCCACAATCAATATTCAACTCTTCTTTGGCTTATTATGAAAAAACGCACAATAAAATTTTTAAACATAAAAAATTTTTAAATATAAATCTTCTTCAAAAAAATGCTGTTTCAGAATTAGAATTAAAAAAATTAGAAAAAAAAAATAATATTAAATATTTAAATTGCAAATCTGGTGATGTTGTACTTTTTGACTGGAAGTTAATTCACGGATCTAGCCATAATATATCAAGAAATTCTAGGAAAATAATATTATATCAAATATCGTCTGAAGAAAATTTTGATGCAGAAAAAATGAAAAAATTTTCAAAAAAATTTACTCTTCAAAGAAAGAAGTTTGAAAAAAAAGAAACTATAAAATTTGTAAACGCGAATAAAAATTGAAAAATAACATAATAAAAAGAATTAGGAGACCCAGTCCTGACCCAAAAAAAATTTTAAGATTAAATAGGTCTGAGTATGGTGATCACTCTTTTAAAAATATAAATAAAACAGAAGATAAATTTTTTTATCCTGACACAACAAAACTAATTGATAAAATATGCAAATTTGAGAGAATAAAACCAGATGAGGTAAATGTTGCATTAGGAACTGAGAGTTTGTTTAAAGATATATTGCTTTGGCATCAAAAAAAAAATAAAAAAAGAATTTATTTTAATTCTCCTAATTATTTTATATATGAAATCTTCTCAGATCTATTTAACTATAAGAAATTTAAATTTGAAATAGATCCAGAGACACCTGAACAAATAAATCCTGATAAAATTATCGATGGATTAAAAAAAAATAAATCAACCATATTAATTTTGGTTAATCCATCTTCACCTATAGAAAAATATTGGAAAAAAAATGAAATAATACAAATTTTAAACTTTTGTAAAAAAAAGAAAATTCTAGTTTTACTCGACGAAATTTATTATGGATTAGGGAGCAAAACTTTTAAAAAATTTTTTAAAGTTTATAAAAATTTAATCATTTTAAGATCATTTTCAAAATCTTTTGGTTTACCTGGTATAAGAGTTGCTTACTCAATTTGTAATAAAGAATTAAACGAGGAGATTTCATCGTTTCGACTTGCTTTAGAATTACCTGTAGGAAGCATTGAAACTGCTATAGATGCTTTGGATAATTATAAAACTAAAACAATCCAAAAAATAAATAATATAATCAAAGCTAGAGAGTACGCAAAAAAACAATTTTTACGAAGAAAGATAAAATGCTTTGGAAACTATTCAAACTCTGTTTGTATTAAATTACAAAATAAAATTCAGATAAAAGAAATGGGAGAGTTCCTGAAGAAAAATAAAATATTTGTTAATTATACTTATCCAAACAATTTTTCTGACATCATGAATATAACCACAACTAATATCAATAATTTAAAATATTTTTTTAAAATTTTTGATAAATATTTTAATAAATAACCTATGTTCTTTAATAATTATCGAAAAAGACTTAAATTTTTAAAAGTAATTTATCTTAAATTTGAAAAAATTATTTTTAATTTATTAAATTTAATTCTTCCCAATAGATTAAAATATTTTTTTCTAAAGAATAGAATTTATATAAAGCAAAATAATAAAAAGATTTTTTCTATTAGAAATTATAGCTCTACTTGTAGTATGAGAGCTAAAACTTTTTTTTCTAAAGAACCTGATACTATTAAATGGATTGAAAATTTTGATGAAAATGATGTATTTCTCGATATTGGGGCAAATGTTGGAATATATAGTTTATATGCTGCAAAAAGAGGTTTAAAAGTTTGGGCAATCGAACCCGAAAGTTTAAATTTTGCAATGCTAAACTTGAATATATTTGATAATGAATTATCATCAAATATTACAGCTTTACCTCTCTCACTTCATAAAGAATCTAAAATCGATAAATTAAATGTATATAATTTAGATTGGGGTGAAGCTTTAAACTCTTTTAATAATACAAAAAACCAATTTGGAAAAAATTTTTATCCTAGTTTTAATCAAGGTTCTTACTCTCTAAAATTAGATGAACTAATTGATATAATTGAAAAAGTTGATCATATAAAGATTGATGTTGATGGAAATGAGGGCATTATACTTACGGGTGCAATTAAAACACTAAAACAAAAAAAAATTAAATCAATACTAATTGAGCTTGATGAAACTTTAAGCGACTATGAATTTATTTTAAAAAATCTATCTAGCTATGGTTATATTTTAAAAAGCAAAGTTGCATCTCCTTTTCATCCCGAAATCTTTGGATCAACTAAGAATCATATTTTTTATAGTGAGTAAAAAAAAATTAATAATTTTTGATTTTGATGGAGTTTTGATTAACTCAGAAAAAAACATGAAACTTACTTGGAATAAAACAATTAAAAATTTTAAAGAATATAATATTCCTTTTAAACAATATAAAAAAAATATTGGTTTGCCATTTAAAAAGATACTAGAAAATTTAAATATAAAGAAAAAAGATTTTTATCTAATAACTGATAAGTATAAAAAAAACTCTCTTTATTATCAAAATAAAATCAAATTATTTAAAGGTGTTAAAAAATTGTTAAATAAATTAAAAAAAAATTATAAAATTGCATTATTTACTTCTAAAGATAATTTAAGAACAAAATTTTTACTTAAAAAATTTAATTTAAAATTTAACACTGTTATAGCAGGTAATGATGTTAAAAGAGGCAAACCTCACCCAGAAGGTTTAAGAAAAATAATTAAACAATTAAATTATAATAAAAATTCAATTTTTTACGTTGGAGATACAATTTATGATTATGAATGCTCAAAAAAAATTAATATAAAATATATTCATGTAAATTGGGGCTTTGAAAAAATTTCTAAAAAAAAAAATATTACTTTTGTAAATAACTTAGAGGAATTAGATAAGTTTTTGTTATGACCTTAAAAAAAATTTTAAAAAAAATATTAATTTTTTTTAATCTAAGAATTAATTGCTGGGTATTATTTTACGGTAATTATAAAACCTTGTCCGATAATTCTTTAAGAAAAACCATAATTTTTAATCCTCCAAAAAACAAATTTTGGGCTGATCCATTCCTAATAAATGATAACGATAAAAAATTTATTTTTTTTGAAGAATATTGTTACGAAAAGGAAAAAGGCGAAATTAAATGTGGTGAAATTTTAGATAAAAAACTAATTAATATTAAAACAATACTCTCAGGTACATATCATTTGTCCTATCCATGTGTGAATAAAATTAATGGAATATATTATCTAATACCTGAATGTTCAGAAAGTAATGAACTAAATATATATAAATCTATTAAATTTCCTTATTATTGGGAGAAACACATACGATTATTTCATAATAAAAAACTGGCAGATCCAACTTTGTTTCAAGATAAGAATAATCAAATTTGGTTATTTGTGAATACTTTAAATAAGGAAAATAATTATAACTCACAATTAAATATATATAAAATAGAGGACAATTTTTTAAACATAATTCCTCATAAAAAAAATCCAGTTATAAATAATTATTCAAATGGCAGAGGAGCAGGTAATATATTTTATAATGAAAATGGTGATCTTATAAGACCATCTCAAGACAATACAACTGATGTATATGGAGGTTCATTAAATATATCTAGAATTGAAGTTTTAAATATTGAAAACTATAAAGAAACTATTTTAGAAAACATAAAACCAAAATTTAAATTTGGTTTAAAAGGAGTTCATCATTATAGCAAAGATAAAAATAGTTTTTTAATTGATGGACTTTATGCAATAAAAACTTTATGAAAAAATTAATTAACATTCTTATAAATTTTTCAAAAAAAAAATATTTTTTTCAAATTTTGAATAAAATTTATTTAATGATTTTTGATAAAAATCCAAAATTAAGTAATGAGGAAAATTTAAAAAAAATTAATGATCTAAAGATATCTGCTGAAGATTATTTAAAAAAAATTGATACTAATCTTTATGAAGAAGCAATAATTGAAACTAATAAAATTATTCAAAGCTCTGACTTAGTAACAAAGAATTATAAAAATATAACATTTGGTGGAAATTATGCACTTGAAATTCATTATTTTTTAACAAGATATTACAAACCTAAAATAATTTTTGAAACCGGGGTGGCAGCAGGATATTCTTCTTATACATTTTTAGAGTCAATTAAAAAAAATAACATTAGAAAATTGTTTTCAAGTGATTTTCCTTATTTTCGTTTAGAAAACCCTGAGCAATATATAGGAATTGTTGTACCAAATGATTTAAAAAAAAATTGGAGACTTGAAATATTAGGAGATAATAAAAATTTTGAAAAATTTAAGAATGAATTTAATAAAATAGACTTATTGTTTTACGATTCAGATAAAAGATACTCATCAAAAAAGAAATTTTTTGAGAAAATAAATAATCACATAAATGCAAAATCAATTATAATAATTGATGATCTGCATAATGACAGTTTCTTTTTAGAATATGTAGAAGAAAAGAAAATTCAAAAATGGTATATCTTAGAATCCACTAGAAAACATATTGTTGGTTTAATTATAAATGAATAATTAAATTTAAATTATTGATTGCAAAATTAAATATTTTTATTATATTTTGTTGACTGAAATGCATGGTGGGAAATCAGTGTGAAATTCATTGGCTGTTCCTGCAACCGTAAAGTCGGAGCGCCACCCAGTTAAGTCCGCTGTTGAATGAGGGCCAGGAAAAGTCTAATTCTACAATGAAAAATTAGCATCGGCAAAAAAATTTAATCTCAAGGAGGAGATTTGTCGAAGTTAAAATATTTATTAGTATATATATTTTCTACCTATTATTTAATGTTAAATTCTTTAGCATTGGATATTCCTATAATAGTTATAGCTCCAAATAAAAGCCTTCAATCATACAGTACAGTTGGAAGCTCAGTTTCATCGATTAATAATGAAACAATTGAAAAATCAAATAATTATTTTTTAGGTGAAACTTTGAACAAGAATTTACCTGGTATGAATTATTTTAGATCAGGAGGATATGGGACAATTTCAGGAATTCAATTAAGAGGACTTCCCAAGAGATACTCAACTGTATACATAGATGGTGTTAAAATGTCAGACCCCTCGTCAAGTGATAATAGTTTTTATTTTTCAAATATAATCAACAGTTCTATTAAAAACGTTGAAATACTAAGAGGCTCTCAAAGCTCAGTTTATGGCTCAGGGGCAATTGGTGGAGCAATTAACATCTACACAAAAGATGGTGAGGATAAAAACTTAAATAAAATTATTATTTCTAATGGATCTAATGGTTTAAAAAACTTAGATGCTTCATTAGGCAACAAATACAATAATCATTCTTACTATTTTGGATTTAATTTATTTAGTACTGATGGAATTTCTGCAATGAATGATGAGGTCGCTACAAATGATGAAGATAGTTACAAAAATAAAGGGATAATTTCAAAATATACTTATTCATTTGATAATAATTTGAGTTTTAAAGGAAATCTAAGGTATAGCGATTCATTTTTAAATTATGACGAGGTTACATCGGGAAGAACTGACGATAATAATTCATCAGATGATAAAGAACTAACTTATAGTTTGAAGCTTATTTCTGATCATGGAAAAAATAAAAACACACTTTCATATAATTATACAAATATTGAGCGAGCCACAAAAACATATACAAATACAGAAAAAAATTACTATGGCTATAGAAGTTCTTTAAATTATTTAAGTGAATATAATTTTAGTCTTGATAATAAAATTATATTTGGCTTCGATAATGAATTTGATAAAGCAAAATTTCAAAAAGATTGGCCAACAGATTATTTAACTAGCGATGAAGCGATATATTCTCAATACTTAGATTTTCAATTTAGACCTACAGAACAAATATATACAACTCTAGGAGTTAGAAGAGACGACCATACTACAGCTGGTAGTTATAATACTGAGAGAATTACTTTGGCATATGTTTTAGATAACAATACTAAAATAAGATCTTCTTATGGAACAGGACTAAGATTTCCATCATTGTATGATTATTTTTATGGAACTACAGTATCTACCAAAGAAGACCTAAAACCAGAAAAAAGTGAAAGCTACGATTTGGGATTTGAAAAATATTTTGAAAGTTTAGATGCCAATATTGTTTTATCAATTTTTAATATAGATTACGAGAATCCTTTAGAAGGTTGGCAATCACATGGATGGAAAGTTAAAAACGCAAATGCAAAAATAAAGAGCAAAGGTATAGAATTTGCATCTAATTGGAAGTTAAACAAAAATACTTACATCGATTTCAATTATAATTATAGTGATACATATGATGGAGCAGACTGTGATGACCCAAATGTCGGTTCAAGCTCTTGTATAGATGAGTCAATGGTAAGAGTACCAAGGCACTCTTGGTCTTCAATATTTACCCATTCAAAAAATAAATTAAATAATAAATTAAGTATATATTTCTCAGATGAGGTAAGAGATTACGGTAATACTAACAATAGTTTTAAAGATGTCATCTTAAAAGAGTATTTAGTACTTGATTATAATTTAAATTATAAAATTTACGATAATTTAGATTTTTATTTTAATATTAATAATATTTTTGACGAAAAGTATGAAAATGCATTCATGTATTCATCAATGGAAAGATCTTTTAATCTTGGCATAAGTAATCATTTTTAGTTATAAATAAAGGATTAAATTTAAAATGTACTTATCAAAACTTAAAATATTTTTTGGAATTCTAATCGTTTTATCCGTTTCAAGATTTATTCCTCATCCACCTAATTTTACGAGTTTGATAGCATTGAGTTTTTATATTCCAGCATTTTTTGGATTAAAATACATCTTTTTAGTTTTAGTGGCTTTTATTTTCACTGATATAATAATTGGATTTCATACCTTAATACTATTCACTTGGGGTAGTGTTTTTTGTATAGGATTAATATCAAAATTTTTTAATAATAATTTTAAAATTAGGATAATTGGAACATTTTTAAGTTGTTTAATCTTCTTTATAATTTCAAATTTCGGAGTATGGATTAATGGGTTTTATGGTTATACTTTTGAAGGGCTAATTAATTGTTATACTTTAGCTTTACCTTTTTTTGGCCAAACATTATCTTCAACAATACTATATGCACTTATAATTGAGGTAATATTTGTATTATATAAATTTAAAATTTTAAAAACATAATTAGATTTATTTATGAAATATCCATTAGGTTTTAATACATGGGGAAAAAATGAAATAAATGAAATAAAAAAGGTTTTAAGAAGTGGTAATTTTGTAATGGGTAAAAAAGTTAAATCTTTTGAGAAAAAATTTGCAAAATACTTTAAATCAAAACATGCCATAATGGTTAATTCTGGTTCATCTGCAAATTTACTTATGTTGACCTTAATAAAATACTTTCCAGAATTTTTAAAAATAAAAACTAAATATCCTAATATAATTGTTCCAGCAGTTGGATGGAGCACATCTTATTTTCCAATCTCACAATGTGGTTTTAAACTAAAGTTTGTTGATATAAATTTAAAAACATTAAATATAGATACAAAAATTATTGAAAAAGCTATAGATAAGAACACCATAGCAATTCTATCAATTAATTTGTTAGGTAACCCATGCAACTATAATGAGATAAATAAAATTGTTAAAAAAAATAATCTTATATTATTAGAAGATAATTGCGAAAGCTTAGGGGCTAAATTTAATAAGAAATTTTGTGGCACAATGGGTCTAATGGGTACTCACTCATTATTTTTTGCACACCACATGCAAACAATGGAAGGGGGAATGATTTTAACAAATAATGATAAAATTAACGATATTTTAAGATCACTAAGAGCACATGGATGGGCTAGAGATTTATCAAAAAAAAATCGATTATATAAAAAAAAAAATGACCAGTTTAAAGATAAGTTTACTTTTATAACTCCAGGTTACTGTGTAAGACCATTGGAAATTGAAGCAGCTGCTGGTTTAATTCAAATAAAAAAATTGAAAAATTTTATAAATATTAGAATTAAAAATTCAAAAATATTTAAACAACTATTTAAAAATAAAAGTTGGTGTGAGATTCAAGAAGAAGATAAATTATCTGAATCTTCATGGTATGGATTTAACATTACTTTAAAAAATAAACTTAAGAATAAAAGAAATGAAATTATAAAAAAATTGATTAAAAATAACGTGGAAGTAAGACCTACAATGACTGGTAATTTTACAAATAATCCTGTTATTAAATTTCTTGATTATAGCGTTTCAGGAAAATTGACCAATTCAAATAATGTTGAAAAAAATGGCTTTTTTATTGGTAATTATCCAAAAAATTTATCAAAAGAGCTTAAATTAGTATACAAAATTATCTCAAGACAAATAAAATGAATAAAAAGGCACTTATATTTGGTGTAACCGGACAAGATGGTTCATATCTTGCAGAATTTTTATTAAAAAAAAATTATTCTGTCCATGGAGTTATTAGAAGATCTTCATCAATAAATACCAAAAGAATAGATCATATTTTTCCACATCCATTTCATAAAAATAAAAATAAATTTTATCTTCATTGGGGTGATATTACTGATGCTTTGTCGGTCTCTTCAATAATTAAAAAAATTCAACCAAATGAAATATATAATTTAGCAGCACAGTCTCATGTTTCAGTGTCGTTTGAATTACCAGAGTATACTGCAAGTACTGATGCTTTTGGAGTATTGCGAATTTTAGAAGCAATTAGATTTCACAAACTAGAAAGGAAAACAAAATTTTATCAAGCTGGAACATCTGAAATGTTTGGAAAAACAAATAAATCTCCACAGAATGAAAGAACACCTTTTTATCCGCAAAGCCCCTATGGTGTGGCTAAAGTCTATGCACATTTAATCACCAAAAATTATAGGGAAGCCTATAATATTTTTGCTTGTAATGGTATTTTGTTTAATCATGAAAGCCCAGTAAGAGGTGAGACCTTTGTTACAAGAAAAATTATTATTGGCTTATGTAATATAAAAAAAGGCAAACAAAAGAAACTTTATTTGGGTAATTTAGATGCAAAAAGAGATTGGGGTCATGCTGAGGATTATGTTAAGGCTATGTGGAAAATGTTACAAAAAAAAATTCCAGATGATTATGTTATTGCAACTGGAAAACAATTTTCTGTAAAAGAATTTATAAATTTAAGTCTTAAGTCTTTAAATATTAAATATAAATGGAAAGGGAAAGGAATAAATTCAAAATGTTTTGATAATAAAGGAAATTGTATAATTGAGTGTAAAAGAAGATATTATAGACCTTTAGAGGTCGACTCTTTAATTGGAGATGCCAGGAAAGCTAGAAAAGAGCTTAATTGGAAACCAAAAAAAAATATTTATCAATTAATAAATGAAATGATTAAAGAAGAATTTAAAGACAATTAATTAAATTTAAATTAATCATATGAATAAAATTTAAATGATAGAAAAAAAAATAATTGATAAATTTTTAAAAAAAAATTTATTAAAAGATCCATGGGATATTGTTGAACTTTTTGAGAAAAAAATTGCAGTATTTACTGGTAGTAAATATGCAATTTCCGTAGATTGTTGTACTCATGCCATTTTTTTATCTTTAAAGTACCTAAAAAATAATAAAAAAATTATCATCCCCGAAAATACGTATATTTCTATTTTATCAGCAATTAATCTTGCAAATTATAAATTTAAGACTAAAAAAATAATATGGGATGGTTGTTATTATCTAAAACCATTACCTATAATTGACAGTGCTACAAGATTTACAAAAAATATGTATAAGAAAAAATCTCTGATGTGCTTATCTTTTCATCATAGAAAGCACTTACCTATAGGTCGAGGTGGTATGATACTTACAGATTCCAAAAAAGCCTATAATTGGTTTAAAAAAGCAAGGTATGATGGTAGAGACCTTAAAACTAGTTATATAAAAGATAGGT
>MDSV01216375.1_pt1 | contig 32823 bp, 34 predicted proteins | sample 810851 | NCBI WGS metagenome assembly MDSV01 (sample SAMN05326640, study PRJNA326480) | marine metagenome | isolation source: seawater | place: Atlantic Ocean: North East | collected 2012 | reverse complement strand
CCGTCGTAGACCACGACGTTGATAGGCTGGATGTGGAAGCGCGGTAACGCGTGTAGCTGACCAGTACTAATAGCTCAATTGGCTTGATTTATGCACTGAAAAACAGTTTTCAATATTTTAAATTCCCTGTTTTTTATTTAAACGAAAATGATATAGGATTGAAATATAACAATTATTAGGGCTTGAATGTTCAATAATTGAACGATAAAGTTGAAGGTAATTATGAAAGTATTATTTCTTTATCCAAATCATGAAGGATACTTCAGGTGTCCTGTTGGTCTAACTTTGATCATGACCGTAGTTGCTAACGAAGGTCATGAAGTAAAGCTTTTTGATACAACATTCATGGCCTCAGATAATAATGTAAGTAATACTGTTATGGAAAAGGCAAATGTTGTCAAACCTGTGCCTTTAGATCATTTTTTTAATAAAATCTCAAAAAATGAAATAGAAAATAAATGGCTTAAATTTATTGAAGAATTTTCTCCCGATATAATTGGAACAACAATTTTAGAAGATAGCTACCAATATTGTGATAGGCTTTTAGGTCTTGCCAAAAATAAATTTAATATTCCTACAGTAGCTGGAGGAAGTATGCCAACTATTGTTCCACAAGTTCTTATAGAAAATCCCAATATAGATTATATCGTAGAAGGAGAAGGGGAGGTTGCATTCAAAGATTTATTAAGCGCTCTTGAAAAAGGAACTTCATTAAGCAAGGTTGCAAATCTTTGGTACAAAGATAAAGGAAAAGTAACTAAAAATCCCCTTATTAAATATTTAAATATGGATGAAATACCTGATCAACGTTTGGATTTTTGGGACGAGAAACATTTTAGAAAACCTTATGATGGAAAATTATATAATACTGGTTTTTTTGAAACATCGAGAGGATGTATGCATAAATGTCATTATTGTATTAATCGGGCATTCCAAGTTTTTCAAGCAGACAGTGGTTTCGTTAGAAGAAATAAATCTGTAGATAGAATTATTCAAGAAGTAAGCACAGCTCATAAAAAAATGAATTTTGGTTTAATCCAATTCACCGATGATAATTTTTTAGCAAGACAACCAAAAGAAATGGATGAGTTTTTTGAAAGATGGACCAATGAGATAAAGGTTCCATATTGGATGAATACATGCATAGAAACAGTTAATGAGCATAATTTGCCACAACTTAAAAAAAGCGGCTGTGTTGGCATTGGTATTGGAATGGAAACAGGAAGCGATTGGGTGAGAAAAAATTTATTGTTAAAAGGAAAGATGAACAATGAATTTTACATGGAAAAATTTGGCCTAATAGCCAAACACGGAATTAGGTCAACCTCAAACAGCATGATTGGCACCCCAGGCGAACACGAAGAAGATTTTTTTGAAACAATTAAATTAAATAAAGCTATAAGAGAAATAAACAGAGATCTAACATCTTTTGATATAACTTATATAGCTCCTTATATGGGGACAGTAATTCATAATATTGCTTACGAAGTGGGTTTAATAGACGTTCATCAAAAATCTGGTTTTAAAGGAATGTCCACTGCAAATATAACAATCAGAAGAGAACCTACGATGGAGAATCCTTGTATGAGCAAGGAGAGGATTATGGAACTTTATTATGATTTTGCAGCCTACGTGAACGGAGAGAAAAAAATTCCAGAAAAGTTTTTAAAAATTGATCCTTCAAGAAAATATGCTGAGAACCCAGTAAGTAAGGAAATTTATGCTTTATACGAGAAGTACAAAAAAGGCCCTGTAGATCCGGCAAAAATTAAACCAAGAAAATTAGGCCAAGAAAGCTATAAAAAAAGCGCATAAATCTAATCAAAGTAACTTTAAATTTTAAATCTATTTTTTTTTATAAAATATTCTACATATTTCCAATCATCCAGATCATCAATGTCAGAATTTATATCTTTAGTAATATATGGAAAAACTTTATTTCCTAGCCCAGATCCATTTAAAATATTTCTTGTTTTATAAATATCTATTATACCATTAGCCTCGTACGTCTTAGGGTAGTTCTGTCTGGGCAAATTATACTTTTCCACATTAAAATCTTTTTTTTTAAGAGCAGAAAGTTTTTTTTGTACAATACGATAAGTTTTAAAAGAACTTTCAGACATTAAATTAATCGAGCGCAAACCTGAATATATTTTTGATTTATTTTTAAACAACATTACTGCCTTGCTGATAGTTTTTTGATATCTAACTGGCGAAGTAGGCCTAAAAGAAACAATAAATTTAGGCAATAGTGAATTTTTTTTTGAATAAGTTTTAATAAAATCTTGAAGCACCTGTAATTCAGTAGCTTTATCATTAGAAGTTTTATTATTTCTTTTATGAAAATAAAAATTACAATACTTTTTTGCTATATTTGAATATTTGATAGAATCAGAGGAAAAAATAATTTTTTTAAAATGTTTATTTTTTTTTGCAGCTAATAAAGAATATGAAATTAAGGGTTTATTGTTTATCAATTTGATATTTTTATTGATTATTGATTTTGATTTTGATCTAGCAGGTATTAAAACCCAAAATTCATTTTTAAATTTCATTAAAATATTTTAAGCATAAACAATTTATATTGTTAATAAATTAGTTGAAATAATTTAAAAATCAATACTAAGTTTTTTTCTTAATTCAGGTCTTATCTGTTTATAAAAGTTTTTAACATTATGTTTTCTACTACGTTTAATTGTTTTTATAATTTTTAAAGTATTAGAGCCAAACTTTAAATTTAGTTTTTTTGAAATTACTTTTGAATAATCTAAGGGATCGTCTAAAAGTTTATCATAATCTAATACTATTTTATTTTTTATTTTTTTTTCATACTTTTGCATTTCTAAAATATAAAAGGCACATCTTTCATATCGATTATATTTTAACCATGCTGAAAAATTATTTTTACTTAACCATATAGGATAATAATTTGAACCTTTTTTAACCATAGGAAAAATATCTGAATTATATTTTGTAGTATTAAACCATTTTTTATTCACAAGAGATTTTATTGTATCCTTCATGTTTCTTTTAAAAAAAACAAATTTTATTTTAGGATATTTTTTTTGAATTTCTACTAAGAATTTTGTCATATCCAAGGATTTAATTACTATTGTTTTTTTATAATTTATTTTTTGATTTAGAAAATTCTTTCTTTTTATCCTTGAGTTTATTCTTTTGTAAATTTCCTTCTTAGAGTGTGAAAGAAAAATAAAACTATCATCATTTTTATTAAAATTTAAATTCCTTCCAGTAATAGAATTAAAATATAAATCTTCAATCAAATAAATCTCAAAAATAATTTTCCACAATGAAAAATTAATTTTATTATAAAAAGGTAGGACAGAATAAAGAGTTTCTGGTTCAAAAAAATATTCTACGTTTTTAAAAGTAGATATCAATTTTCCGCCAATCGAAGTACCACTTCTTGCAGTCCCAGCAATCCAAATTAATTTGTCAGTAAGTTTTTTGTTATTTTTAGATAAAGCAAACATGTTTTCTTGAATAGCATTCGTATATTCACACTTATTAATCACAAAAAGCAAGATTTAACAATGATTAGGCCATCTTTTCCTTTACAGTTCATATTTTGAACAGTATATTGTTCAATAATTGAACATTATGAAAAAAGAACAAGATCATTTTGATGTATTGAGAAGACTTCAAAAAAACCCTGAAGCTTCACAGAGGGAGCTTGCTGAAAAATTGGGTTTTAGTTTGGGTAAACTAAACTATTGCCTAAAAGCCCTTCAAGATAAAGGTTTAATAAAAATAGAAAACTTTAAAAAAAATCCAAAAAAAATTAACTATATCTACGTACTTACGCCAAAAGGCATAGCAGAAAAAACAAAACTCACTATTAATTTCATGAAAAGAAAAATGAAAGAATATGATGAGTTAAAATCAGAACTTAAAGAAAAATAAAATGTGGACAATAATTAAATTTGACAAAAAAAATATAGAATTTTTAAAAAAGGGTATAAAAGAAAAGTTAGGAAAAGATTTTATAATTTATAGCCCAAAGCTATCTATACAAAGATATAAAAAAGGCAAATTAAAAAAACAAGAAATTAATTTATTGGGAGATTATTTATTTTGCTTTCATAAAGATTTTAGTAATCCACAAATGATTAATAAATTGCAATTTGTAAAAGGGTTAAAATATTTTTTAAGTGGTTTTACTCAATCACAAGAAGAAATCAAAAAATTTATAGAAAAATGCAAAAACTCAGAAAATCAAGAGGGGTATTTATCGCAAAATTTTTTTAAATTAAGTGTGAATGCTAAATACAAATTTGCTTCTGGCCCTTTTGCTGAAATGATTTTTAAAATTATAGATTTACAAAAAGATAAAATTAATGTTTTGCTTGGAAATATAAAAACTACAGTTAGGAATGATAAGTTTTTGTTTAATCCACTGTAAAAAAAAAAATATGAAAAAAATAATAATTGTAAATTTTTACAAAGTGCGGAGCATTGGTTAAATACAATGAAGTTAATTTATAATGAAAAGAAATAGACCTTTTTTAATTGCAGAAATCGGAATTAATCATAATGGTTCCATTAAATTAGCAAAGAAACTAATTGACCTCGCTAAAAAATATAATTTTGATGCAGTAAAATTTCAAAAAAGAGATCTAGATATTTGTATTCCTGAAAATCAAAAAAACATATTAAAAAATACGCCTTGGGGAAATATTAAATATATAGATTATAAAAAAAAAATAGAATTTGGTAATAAAGAATTTAAAATTATTTCTGATTATTGTAAAAAAGTTAAAATTGAGTGGTTTTGTTCTTGTTGGGACTTAAACAGTTTAAATTTTCTTAAAAAATTTAAAACAAAATATAATAAAATCGCATCAGCTATGCTTACACATTCAAAGTTATTAGAAAGTGTTGCCAAAGAAAAAAAACTTACATTTATATCAACAGGCATGGCCACTCTAAAAGATATAGAGCGTGCAGTTAAAATTTTTGAAAAAAATAAGTGTGATTTTGTTTTAATGCATTGCGTGTCCACTTATCCATGCGAAGAATATAATTTAAATTTAAATTGTTTAATTACTTTAAAGAATAAATTTAATTGCAAGATAGGATATAGTGGTCACGAGTCATCTGTATCACCTACTGTTGCTGCATGGTGTTTAGGCGCAGATTATATCGAGCGACACATAACTTTGGACAGGACTATGTGGGGGACCGATCAATCAGCTTCATTATCTGAAGAAGGTATGCGAAATTTAGAAATAATGTTATCAAAATTTCCTTCAATTTTGGGAGACGGAAAAAAGAAAATTTTGAATGAAGAAAAAAAATTAATATCTAAATTTAAATACTGGTAAAATTAAAATCTTTATATTCAATGAGAAAAGATCAAGCAAAACTAGAGAAAATTAAAAGATATTTTTACACGGAAGGATTTACAGTTGTTAAAAATATATTAGATAGAAAAAAAATCAATTCGATATTGAATGAAATTAAAAAAATAAAAAAAAAATCAATAAAAGTAAAAAACCCACATCTACATTATACAAAGGATAAAAAAATAAACACAATTCACAATGTAAATAAATATATAAAAAAAGGTATTATTAATAAAATTTCGAAGGATAAAAAAATTTTAAGGATTGTAAATTATATTTTAGATTCAAAAACTAAAGTGAGAAATATAGAATTTTTTTTAAAACCAAAAAAAACAGGATTAAGTTCACCTTTTCATCAAGATAATTATTATTGGAATTTCTTAAATAAAGAAGAGGCTCTAAATGTATGGATTGCATGCAGTGAATCAAACTATAAAAATGGAGGAGTTTGTTATTATAAACAATCGCATAAGTTAGGCATTTTAAAGCATAGAATTTCTTATGCTCCTGGAAGCTCACAAAAAATACCATCAAAGAATTTAAAAAAAATAAAACTAAAAAAATTTATTCCCTCATTGAAACCTGGAGATTGCATATTTCATCATTCTCAAGTTATTCATGGAAGCGGGGAAAATAAATCAAACAAAGATAGAATTAGTTTTGTTATTGGATACAAAAATATAAAAGCAAAAATTGATAAAAAAAGATTAAGACAATACAAAAAAAATGTTACCAAAAATTTAAATTTTCTTAGGAAAAATTAATTAAGTATATAAAAAATTCAAAAAATGAAAATCAATTGGAGCGGACGGTCTCATAACTATAGCAAAAAAGATATTAATTATTTAACAAAAATAATTAAAACTGCCGATCCTTTAACACAAGGGGAATATCTAAAAAAATTTCAAATTACTTTTGGAAAATATATTGGAAAAAAAAATGTTTTTGCAGTTAGTTCTGCGGCAGCTGCTTTAGAAATAATTGCGATACTTTTAAATCTTAAAAAAGGAGATGAAATTATTATTCCGGCTCATACGTACTGCGCAACAGCCATTCCTTTTGCTAGAAATGGAGCTAAAATTATTTGGTCGGATATAAATTTTAATACTAGGGTAGTAGATATAAATGATATTAAAAAAAAAATAACAAAAAAAACTAAAGCCATTATAATTGTCCACTTGTATGGATACACAGTAAATTTTAATTCAATTATCGCTTACTGTAAAAAAAAAAAAATTAAAATTATCGAAGATTGTGCGCAATCTTTTGGTTCAGAGCTAAATGGAAAGAAAAGTGGAACACGAGGAGATTTTGCTTGTTATTCTTTTCACGCACAAAAAAATATTACTACTTTAGGTGAGGGAGGAATGCTTTATGTGAAAGATAAAAAACTTTCAAAAAAAATTTCAGGGTTAAGGCATAATGGACATTGTGAGTTTAATTTTAAACGAAAAAGTTACTGGTTACCGGCAATGGGAAATCTTGACTTAGATGTTAAAAATAAGTGGCCATATAAATTTACCTTAAGCGAAGTTCAATGCGGGGCAGGAATTATAATGATTAAAAAATTGGATTATTTAAATAAAATTAGAATAAGTAGAGCGAAAAAATTTATTCAGGCGCTTTCAAAATTTAAAGAATTAGATTTTAATAAAAGTTTTAATAATAGGAGACATGTTTATCATTTATTAAGCGCTTACTATAAACCTAAAAATAATATTAATAGAAATAATTTAATTGATCTGCTTTACAAAAAATTCAAAATAAAATGCGCAATACAATACCTGCCTCTTTATAGATATCCTTTATTTAAAAAAATGGGAGTAAAAAAAATCGAATGCAAAAATACCAACTTATTTTATGATAATATGATTTCATTCCCTTTTCATATTTGGATGTCAAATAGGAATTTTGAATATTTAATTAAATCAGTAAAAAAATCCTTAATTGAGTTGCGACTAAAAAACAAATAATGATTTTTATAAAAAAAATAAAAATTTTTTTTATTTTACTTTTTACTTCTAAAATTTGCTTCAAAAATCCTCCCAGAGCAAAAATAGTAGTTTTTGACGATCATAGCATGCCACACCTTAAGTATTTATTGGAAAAGTATAATTATTACGTAATGCAAATTAGAAGTGAAAATATTAATAAAATCTATATTACTTTTAGTGTAATTAAGTACTTTTTAAAAAATTATAAAGGATCAATTATAGATGCATATCTTCTTTCGCTTCTTGAAGTTATAAATCCAAAAATTGTAATTACTTTTATTGATAACTCTTATAAGTTTTCTGATTTAGCCAGAATTTATTCAAATAAAGCGAGTTTTATTGCAATTCAAAATTCTTCTCGTTACGAACTAAATTTACAAAACTCCTTTAATAAAAGATTTTTTTTACCAATTTTTTTTTGCTTTGGACAATGTGAAATTGATCAATACAAGAAACATAAAATAGAAGTTAAAGATTTTTTTAAGGCAGGAAGCCTTAGATTAGAAAATTTTTTTCATATTGCTAAAAAAAATAAAATTCAACTAAAAGAAGATACTCACGATATCTGTTATTCAGGGGAAGATATGGACGATCAATTTTTTGGATTTCTGGGAATTTATGGAGCTAAGAATATAGAGTATAAATACGTTCAGTTAGCTAAGTATGTAATAAAATTCTGCATTAAGCATAATATGAAATTAGTAACCAATGTTAGAACTCCAGAAAAAATTATAAATGGTTTACATTTTTACAACAAATATTTAACGGCAGATGAATTATCATACCTAATTAATTCTCTTGATATAAAGTCAGAAAATTCAGCTTACGAAAGATATAAAATTCTTGCAGAAAGTAAAGTCGTAGTTGGCACACAATCGACTCATTTAAGAGAAAAATTAGCTATGGGTGGAAAAATTTTATCATGTAACTTAACGGCTCTTGAGGAAGTTGATTTTCCAAATCAAGGCATATGTTCAATTAAAAACTTCTCATATGAAGAATTTGAGTCAAGATTATTAAAAATATATAAAATGGAAAAAAAAAATTATTTTTCCGAACTTTCTAAAAACAAAGATTACACAATGGTAAATAATATGGATAATTCAGCATTTCCTGTAATAAGGCATGAAATAGATAGATTGCTCTACACATCCAATTAAAAAATTTAAATTTTTAAGAATATGTATAAAAAATATAAAGTTATTTTATCTGAAAAACAATTTAGATATTTTTATTATCTTATTTTTTTGTATTTTATAGCAATGATCTTAGAGACCATAGGAGTAGGTCTTATAATTCCTTTTGTACAAGTGCTTCTTGCTGAAGAACCAAATAAATATCTAATTAAATTTTTAGGCATTTTAGGTATTTTTCCAGAATCCAAAAAAAGTTTAATTTTTATTATGATATCAATCCTAGCAATTGTTTACACTTTTAAGACTTTTTTTTTAACATATGTTTCTTATGTAAAAACAAAAATCTTTGCAGACATACGTATTGCACTTTCAAGCAAACTTTATGATATATATCTGAATAAACCTTATAGCTTTCATTTAAATAACAATTCCTCAAAGTTAATAAGAAATATTAACGAACTCGATTACACCGTTTATGTTTTGGAATCTTTAATAATGTTAATAAGTGAAGCAATTATTTTTTTAGGTATATCCACTTTTGTAATATTATACGAGCCAATGGGATCGTTGGTAGTTATCTCATTTCTTGGTACATTTGGATATTTATTTTATAGAAAGATTCAGATTAGAGCAAAAAAATGGGGAAAAAAAAGACAAACTCATGCAGGTTTTAGTTTAAAAAATTTACAAGAAGGCTTTGGTGCAATCAAAGATATAATAATTTTGCAAAGATCCAAAGAGCTTACTCAAACTTTTTCAGCAAATAATAAGATTGTTGCTTTATCTGACTTTAAACAAAAATTTGTCGATTCCCTTCCCAGATTATGGTTGGAATGGTTAGTGGTTCTTGGTTTTATTCTATTAGTACTTCTAATGATCTTCCAAGCGAGGGAATTATCATACATTATTTCATTAATGGGATTATTTGTGGCTGCAGCCTATAGAATAATGCCTTCTCTTACGAGAATAATGAATTCAGCCCAAGGCGTGCTTTACAGTCGTGCTGCAGTCGATGTCGTTTATGAAGAATTTAATCAAAAAGGCATTCAAAGAAATAATGATAAAATATCTTCAAAAAAAGTCTTTTTGAATAAGGAAATTGTTCTTAAAAATATTGATTTTAAATATTCAGACTCAAGCCCATTTATTTTACAAAGAACAAATTTAAATATTAAAAAAGGAACTACAATTGGTTTGATTGGAGAAAGTGGTATTGGAAAAACCACTTTGATAAATATAATTTTAGGTTTATTGCGACCAACTAATGGCAGCATAATTGTAGATGGTGTTAATATTTTTGAAAATATTAAAAGTTGGCAAAATTTGATTGGTTATGTTCCTCAAAATATCTATCTAAGTGATGATACAATTAAAAAAAATATCGCATTTGCATTACCTGAAGAAAAAATTGATAATTATGCCGTAAATAAAGCCGTTATGGATGCAAAATTGGATAATTTAGTTAATAATTTAGATAATGGATTAGACACAAAGATCGGTGAATTTGGAGATAGAATTTCAGGAGGGCAAAGACAGCGTATAGCGATTGCAAGGGCATTATACAGAGATCCTGAAATTTTTATATTAGATGAATGTACTAATTCCTTGGATTTAAAAACTGAAAAAGAAATAATCAATGAGGTAAATTCTCTTAAAAGAAAAAAAACTATAATTATGATTGCTCATCGCTTATCAACTTTAGAAAATTGTGATCATATTTACAAAATAGATAAAGAAGGACTTAAACTAGAGAAAAATTAAATAGTTATAAATTTTATGAATATACTCGTAACTGGAGCTTGTGGTTTTATTGGTTCACATTTAGTTGAAAAATTAGTTAGACAGAATCATAACGTACGGGCTTTTACATTTTATAATTCTAGAAATTCACATGGATGGCTTGATGTGGTAGATAAAAAAATATTAAAAAATTTAGATTTAATTTCGGGCGATATAAGAGATTATTATTTCTTGCAGCAGCAAACAAAAAAAATTGATGTTATTATTCACCTGGCAGCATTAATTGGCATACCTTATTCTTACCATGCCGCAAAAAGTTACATAGATACAAATATAACCGGAACCTACAACATATTAAATAGCGCAAAAGTTAATAATGTATCGAAAACGATTATTACTTCTACAAGTGAAGTTTATGGAACCGCTCAAACTATCCCAATCAAAGAAGATCATTCATTAAATGCTCAGTCTCCTTATGCGGCAAGCAAAATTGCTGCTGATCAATTAGGATTATCTTTTTATAAATCTTATGGTTTGCCCGTAACTATTGTTAGACCTTTTAACACATTTGGACCAAGGCAATCAGCTAGAGCAATAATACCTACGATTATTACACAGCTTTTAAATGAAAAAATAATTAGATTAGGCAATTTAACTCCTACTCGCGATTTTACTTACGTCGAAGATACGGTAAATGCTTTTATAAGCGCTATTAAGACAAAAAAAACTTCAGGGGAAGTTGTTAATATAGGTAGCAAGTTTGAAATTTCAATTAAAGATATTTTAAATATAATAAAAAAAGATTTTGGTTATAACTTTGATATTAAAATAGATAAAAAAAGAATAAGAAATAAAAAAAGTGAAGTTTATAGATTGTATTCTTCCAATACTAAAGCAAAGAAAATTTTAAATTGGAGTCCAAAATATAGTGGATTAATTGGATTTAAAAAAGCTTTAAAAAAAACAATCAATTGGTTTGAAGATTACAAAAATTTAAAACATTATAATTCAGATAATTACAACATATAATTATATATGAAGAAGATTTCAACTGATCTTGTCGTGAAATCAATCCAAAAAGTTACAGGCAAAGGATTACATAAACTGCACGAACCATTATTTTTTGGAAATGAAAAAAAATATTTAAAAAAAACAATAAATAAAAATTTTGTTTCTTCATCTGGAGAGTATGTTAATAAATTTGAAAAAAAAATTAAAAAATATGCAAAAGCTAAATTTGCTGTAGCAGTTGTAAATGGAACCCAGGCTATTTATATTTCTCTTAAAGCTTGTGGGGTAAAAAAAAATGATGAAGTTTTAGTTCCAGCATTAACTTTTGTAGGAACAGTAAATGCAATAAGCCATTTGGGCGCAGAACCACATTTTGTAGACTCACAAATAAAAAATTTTGGAATCGATTGTTTAAAGTTAGAAAAATATCTTGATAAAATTGTAAAATTTAAAGGTAAAAAATCTATAAACAAATTTACAGGAAAGGTAATTAAAGCAATAGTGCCAGTACATGTTTTCGGGCATCCTTGCAATATTGAAGAAATTATTGAAATTGGTAAAAAATTTAATTTGGTTGTAGTCGAGGATGCTGCAGAGGCCCTTGGTAGTTTTTATAAAAAAAAACATCTAGGCACTTTTGGCGACGTAGGTTGTTTAAGTTTTAATGGAAATAAAATTATTACGACTGGAGGAGGCGGCATGGTTATTACGAACAAAAAAAAGTTAGCAAAAAAAATCAAACATTTAACAACAACCGCCAAAATAAAACATAAATGGGAGTATATTCATGATGAAATTGGTTATAACTTTCGAATGCCAAATTTAAATGCTGCTTTAGGTTTAGCTCAGATTGAAAAAATTAATATATTTTTGAACGCAAAAAGAGTTTTATTTAAAAAATATTTTAGTATTTTTAAAACCATAAAAGGCATCTCTTTGTATCAGGAACCAAAAAATGCAAAAAGTAATTATTGGCTACAAACATTAATCCTTAATAATAAATACGTTAATTTGAAAAATAAAATTCTAAGAGAGTCTCATAAAAAATTAATTTTTACTCGCCCAGTTTGGAAATTAATCAGTGAATTAAAACCTTATAGAAAAAAACAAAAAATGAATTTATCTGGCGCTAAGGAGATTTATAAAAAAATAATCAATTTACCAAGCAGCCAAAGTTTAATTTTAAAATAAATTTATGAAAAAAATCATTCTAATTGGTGCAGGAGGACACTGCAAATCTTGTATAGATGTAATTGAAATAGAAAAAAAATTTAAAATTATAGGTTTGGTTGATAATAAAAAAAAATTTTTTATGACAAATTACAAAATAATAGGCAGTGACAAAGAATTAAAAAAGATTTCAAAAAAAGCACAATATGCACTAATAACAACAGGACAAATTAAAAATTCAAAAATTAGAGAAAGTTTGTTTTGCAAAGCTTTAAATAATGGATTTAAATTTCCTATTATTATTTCTCCAAAGTCATATATTTCTAAACATGCTTCAATTGGTCAAGGAACGATAGTTATGCACGGTTCTATAATTAATGCTGGAGCTAAAATTGGAAAGAACTGTATAATTAATAGCAAATCATTAGTAGAACACGACGCCATTATTGGTGACCATTGCCACCTAGCTACGAGATCTACAGTAAATGGAGGAGCAATAATAAAAAATAATACTTTTATCGGAAGCGGATCCATAATTAAACAAAGCATTGAAATTGGGAAAAATTGTTTTGTTAATGCAAATTTATTTGTAAGAAAAAATTTGAAAGATAATTCAAAAATTCTGTGAGAAAAAATAAAACTACAATCATTGCGGAGGCAGGAATAAATCACAACGGCAATATTAAAATTGCAAAAAAGCTTGTAGATGTTGCAAAAATATCTGGCGCAAATTATATAAAATTTCAAACATTCAAAACTGAAAATTTAGTTTGCAAAAATACAAAAACTGCTAAATATCAGAAAAAATATGGTGAAAAAAAAGAAACACAATTTAATCTACTTAAAAAACTTGAATTTTCACAAACTAACCATAAAAAAATTATTCAACATTGCAAAAGAAAAAAAATTAGTTTTCTTTCCAGTCCATTCGATTTAGAAAGTTTAAATTTATTATTTCGTTTAAAAGTTTTTCATATAAAAATAGCTTCTGGCGAAATAAATAACTATATTTTATTAAAGAAAGTAGCAAAAAGAGCAAAAAAAATATTTATTTCTTCAGGCATGTCAACTTTAAGTGAAGTTTCTGAGGCGATAAAAATTTTAGTTAAGAATGGAGCAAAAAAAAAATATATTACCGTTCTTCACTGTCATACTGATTATCCAACTAAACTTGATGATGTAAATTTATATGCGATGAAAAATATGGAAAAAAAATTCAATATCAATGTCGGCTATTCTGATCATACTTTGAGAAACGAAACTGCTATTGCATCCGTAGCTCTGGGGGCAAAAGTTATTGAAAAACATATAACTCTTAATAAAAATATGAAAGGTCCAGATCATAGAGCAAGTATGGAACCGAAAGATTTTTTTAATTATGTAAAATTAATAAGAAATACAGAAGTTTTACTTGGTAGTTATTTAAAAAAACCAACAAAATCTGAATTAAGAAATAAAACATTGGTTAGGAAATCAATTGTTGCAAAAAAAAAAATAAACAAAGGAGAAATTTTTTCTGAACAAAACATCACTTGCAAAAGGCCAGAGGGCGGCATTTCTCCAATTTTCTGGAACAAAGTAATGGGAAAGAAATCGAAAAAAAATTTTAAAACTGACGAATTTATATCGCTGTAATGAAAGTTTGCGTTATCACAGGTAACAGATCTGATTTTGGACTTCTAAAAAATTTGATATTTAGAATTAACAAAAGTAAAAAATTTACATTAAAAGTAATAGCATCTGGAACGCATTTCTCTAAGAAGTATGGTTATACTTATAATGAAATTAAGAATAGTAAAATTAAAATAAACGGAAAAATAATAAGCAAATTTAACTCTGATGATTCAGATGGCATATCCCAAGTAATTTCAAATTGTGTAAGGCATACATCAAGATTATTGAAAAAATTAAAACCAAATTTAGTAATAGTGCTAGGCGATCGATATGAAATATTAGCCTCAACTATTTCAGCAAGCATTTGTAGAATTCCAGTAGCCCATATTCATGGAGGCGAAGTTACGTCTGGAGCTATTGATGAGTTATTTAGACATTCGATAACAAAAATGTCACATATTCATTTTGTAGCAAACTCAATTTATAAAAAAAGAGTTATTCAATTAGGAGAAAATCCTAAAAATGTTCATGTTGTAGGTGGCCTTGGAGTTGACAGTATAAATGAAACAAAATTAATTTCAAAAAAAGAAATTGAAAAAAAATTAAATATAAAATTAAATAAAAAAAATTTTATAGTTAACTTTCATCCAGAAACAACAAACAAAAGCTCAGCTAAAGTACATATAAAAGAATTATTAACTCCATTAAATAAATTAGAAAATACTAATTTGATTTTTACTATACCGGGGGCAGATTTGGAAAATAAAGTTATTATTAATTCTATTAAAAAATTTTGTAAAAATAAAAAAAATGCTTATTTTTTTAAATCCTTGGGACAGATTAATTATTTTTCATTACTTAAACAGATCGATGGAATGATAGGAAACTCCTCAAGTGGAATTTTAGAAATGCCTTTTTTTAAAAAAGGCACAATAAATATTGGAGATCGTCAGTCTGGAAGACTCTTTGCTAATAGTGTTATTAGTGTAAAAAATAAAAAAGCAGCAATATCTTCAGCAATTAAAAAACTACTTTCTAAAAATTTTAAAAAGAAAATAAAAAAAAATAATTTTATGTATGGGCCTCCCGGCGCATCAGAAAAAATTATAAAAATTTTAAAAAAAACTAACTTAAATAATTTGAATAATAAAATTTTTTTTGATTTAAATTAAAAATATAAATATGATATTTTGGTGCAAAAACTGTATTAATAATTCTGAACGTCCTAGAATAACTTTTGATAAAAGAGGATGGTGCAACGCATGCCAATGGTCTGAAGAAAAAAAAAATTTTAATTGGTCTAAAAGAAGAAAAGAATTAAAATCTATAATAAAAAAACATAAATCAAAAGGAAATTACGATTGTATAGTTCCGGTAAGCGGAGGCAAAGACGGCTCCTATGTTGCGCATAAAATAAGAGATGAATTTGGCCTAAAACCTTTGACAGTTACTTCTAGACCACCGCTAGAGACAGATATTGGTAAAAAAAATATAATAAATTTTTTAAAGCACGATTTTGATCACGTTCATGTTACTGCAAATTATACAGCAATGAGAAAATTAAATAAATTAGGTTTTATTAAAAAAGGTTTTCCATATTATGGATGGTTAGTTTCAATTTTTTCTGTTGTTGTTAGAGTAGCTCTTCAATATAAAATAAATCTGGTTTTTTATGCAGAAGACGGAGAAATAGAATATGGAGGATCAACTCAAAATAAAAATAAACCAATATTTGATGCCAAATATATGGTCAAAAACTATCTCGAAGGCGGTCATCATAAAATTCTTAAGGAAAGTAAAATAAACAAAAAAGATTTGTATTGGTTTGATTTTCCAGAAAAAGAATTCAAAAAAAATAAAATTTCATTAACTCATTTGTCTTACTTTGAACCTTGGGACTCTTATAGAAATTATTTGGTAGCAAAAGAAAAATATAATTTATATGAAAAAGAGGATCAAAACCCAGGTACGTTTACTAACTTTGCACAAAACGATCAAGCATTATACCCTTTGCACGCTTATCTTATGTACTTAAAATTTGGTTTTGGAAGAGCTACCCAAGATGTAGGCATTGAGATTAGAAGAGGTGCAATGACCCGGGATCAGGGTATTAATTTAGCCAACCTATACGACAACCATTATCCAGAAGAGTTTTTAGAACAATATTTAGACTATTTTGAAATGAGCGAAAAAGAATTTAATAACGTTTTAGATATTTGGGTAAATAAAAAGCTGTTTAAAAAAGTTAAAAACAGATGGGTCCCAAAATTTAAAATTATTTAGAAATAAAAATGAAAAAAAAACGCATAGCTCTTATTGATGCTAAATTTGGTAATTTAGCTTCAGTAATAAATGCCATAAAATATTTGGGTTACAGTTATAATGTACTAGAAAAACCATTACAAATTGACCGTTATAGTCATTTTATATTACCAGGCGTTGGTTCATATAATAAGGCAGCAAAAAAGTTACAATCTTCAGGCTGGTATAGATCAATTAAAAAAATAACAAACGATGGAAAACCATTTTTAGGAATATGTTTAGGCATGCAGCTTATGTTTGAGGAAGGAAATGAACATGGAAAAATTAAAGGCTTAGGATTTTTCAAAGGAAAATGTGAGATTTTTTCTAAAAATAATAAACTAGCATTACCACATATGGGTTTTAATTTCGTAAAACATAAAAAGAGTTTAATTTGGAAAAATATTCCAAATCCAGCTGCTTTTTATTTTGTTCACTCATATAGAATAAAAAAAACGGGAGACGACGCTTTGATATGTAAAACTTCCTATGGCGAGGAATTTATATCATTCATAGAAAAAGAAAATATTTTTGGTGCACAATTTCATCCAGAAAAAAGTCATAAGGTTGGATTAAAGCTCTTGAAAAATTTTTTTGAAACAACTAAATGATTTACAAAAGAATAATCTATTCATTGTTGTATGATAATGGTTTTTTTTATTTAAGCAGAAATTTTCGACTCCAAAAGGTAGGAGATGTAAATTGGTTAAAAAATAATTTCGGATTTGGAGAAACGTGTGATTACATAGATGAGTTAATGATATTATTAGTGACTAAAAATCCTAATAAGAAAGAAATTGAAAAATATTTTAAAGATATAAATAAATTAAGAGAAAAAATATTTGTACCAATTACTTTAGGAGGCGCAGTAAGATCCTTTGATTATGCTAGAGAATGTTTTAGAAATGGAGCTGACAAAATATTAATTAATTATTTGGCTCATAAAAATGATAAAATATTAAAAAAAATTTCAAACGTTTATGGCGAACAAGCAATATCTATTATGGTAGATTACAAGAGAGTAAAAAATTTAAATTTTTCTTTTATGAATTCTTCAACAATAAAGTCCAAACCTTTATATGAATATTTTAAAATGATCCAAAAGATTCATTTTGGAGAATTGATAATAAACTCTATAGATAAAGATGGAACCGGAACAGGTTTAGATTTTACTTGCTTAAAGGAGATACCAAAAAATTTTAATAAACCCATATTAATTATGGGCGGAGCTGGCAAACCCGAACATTTTACTGAGGCTTTTGGTTTTAAGAATATATCCGGAGTAGTTACAGCTAATCTGTTTAATTTTTTAGGAAGTGGGCTTAAATTGGCAAGAGAACATTCTGCTAAAAATGGAGTAAAACTTATAAAATTTAATTAAAATAATTTGTATGAAAAAAATAAAACCTTATTTAGCATATAATAATTACAATCTTAAAAAAGCACTTAGCATTATGAAAAAAAATGGACAAAGGTGCTGTATAATTGTAGATAAAAAAAAACACTTGCTAGGAACGTTAAGCGATGGAGATGTAAGAAAAGCTATACTTAAAAAAAATAATATACAAAAGAGTGTTATGAATTTTTGTAACAAAAATTCAAAATACTTTACTGAAGGAAAATATAATAATTCAAAAATAAAAAAAGCTTTTTTAAAAGAAAGATATGATTTAATCCCCATTGTTGACAAGAATAAAATTGTTAAAAAAGTTTTATTATCTAAATTATTTTTTAAATCTAAAAAAAGAATTGATAAAAAATTAAATATAAAAGTGGTTATTATGGCTGGTGGAAAAGGAACTCGTTTGAATCCATTAACAAAAGTTTTACCAAAACCCTTGGTTCCAATAAAAGATAAACCCATTATTGATCACATAACAGAAAAATTTATAAAACATGGAATAAAAGATTTTATCTTTACAATAAGATACAAGATGGAAATAATTAAGGCATATTTTAATGATACAAAATCAAATTTCAGAATCAGATATCTTGAGGAAAAAAAACCATTAGGGACGGCCGGAGGATTAAGAAAATTATATGGGAAAATAAAAAATAATTTTTTTGTAACTAACTGTGATGTTTTGATAGATACGAATCTGATTAATTTCTTCAATTTTCACAAAAGAGAAAAATCAGATATATCTTTGGTTGCCGCTTCTAAAAAATATATAGTTCCATATGGAGTGTGCCAGGTTCATAAAAAGAAATTGGAAAAAATAACCGAAAAACCAAAATTGAATTATCTAGTAAATGCAGGACTATATTTAATAAATCCAAAAGTTCTTAAATTAATTCCTAATAATAAATACTTTGATATGAACAATCTTATTAAAAAAGCTATTGAAAAAGGTTACAAAGTGACAGTATATCCAATTTCACAAAAACATTGGATAGATATTGGTCAACTTGCGGAATATAAGAAATATTTAAATCAATATAATTAATTGAAAAAAAAAATTTTGATAATTGGATTCGGATCAATTGGCAAAAAACATGCTAAATTGCTGAAAAATTTTAAAAATATTTCAGAGATATATATACTTACAAAACAAAGCTGCGGTAATTTTAAGAAAATAAAGCATATATCGGAAGTAAATATTATTAATCCTGACTATGTGGTGATTTGTTCAAGAACTTCTGAACATTATAAATATTTATCATACCTTGAAAAAAATATTAAAAATAAGATTATTTTGGTTGAAAAACCTTTGTTCAAAGATACAAAAAAATTAAAAATTAAAAAAAACAAAGTTATTGTAGGATATAATTTGCGCTATCATCCAATTATTAAATTTATAAAAAAATATATAAATAATAAAAAAGTATTTTCAGTAAATATTATTTGTCATTCGTACCTTCCAAATTGGAGAAAAAATATAAATTATGCGAAATCTAATTCTGCAAAACAGATTTATGGCGGCGGGGCTTTATTAGAACTTAGCCATGAAATAGATTATCTACAATGGATTTTTAAAAAAATTAAAAAAATTAATTATGCAGAAATTGGAAAAATTTCTAATTTAAAAATAGATACAGAAGATTCGGTTATCATTATGGGAAAAACATATTTAGCTAATTTTTCTATTGATTTAAATTTTTTTAGTCAGTCCGCTCAAAGATCAATTTTAATTAATGGTAATAATTTTACTTTAAAAGCAGATTTAATTAATAACTCAATTGAAATTTTCAAAATGAAAAGAAAAAAGAGTATTAAATTTAATATAGATAATAATTACTCATATAAAGAACAGCATAAATCTATATTAAGCAATAATTATAAAAACAGCTGCTCTTATAATGAGGGATTAAAATTAATGTTACTCTTTAATAAAATAAAAAATTTTAAAAAATAAAATGTTAATAGTTTCTTTTATATTTGCAAGAGGAGGTTCACGTGGACTTAAAAATAAGAATTTATTAAAATTCAAAAAAACGTCATTATTAGGAAATGCAATTTATCAATCTAAAAAATCACGTTACATAAAAAGAACTTTTGTATCAACTGATAGCAAAAAAATAGCACGAGTTGCAAAAAAAAATAATGCAGAAATTCCATTTATTAGACCAAAATATTTAGCAAAAGCAAATTCTCCTGAAATTTATTCCTGGAGACATGCTGCAGAATTTTTAGATAAAAAATTAAAAATACAACCGGATTATATAGTTTCGGTACCAACTACTTGCCCTTTAAGAAAAGTATCTGATATTGACCAATGTATTCGTAAAGCTATTAAGAATAATCTAGATATAGTTTTTGCAGTAACTCCATCTTCAAGAAATCCTTATTTTAATATGCTTGAAGAAAAAAAGGGTAAATTGAATATCTTTTCAAAAACAGGATTAGCTTGGAATTTTAAAAACAAAAAAGTTCATAGGCGTCAGGACGCACCTAAATGTTTTGATTTATCTACAGCATGTTACGTTTTCAAACCACGTTATATTAAAAAAACACTAGATTTATTTTCAGGAAAAATGGGATTTGTTTTAATTCCAAAAGAACGAGCAATAGATATTGATGGGCCTTTAGACTATAAAATAGCTAATTTTTTATCTAAACCATAGTTTATTTTTTGAATTTATGAAAAAAAAAAAAGATATCGTAGCAATTACCGGAGGGTGCGGTCGAATTGGGTCAGCTTTAGCAATAGATTTGTTAAAACATGGCTATAAAGTTTTGTTAGGGGATACAAATAAAAAAAAATTAGCGACACTAAAAAAGAAAATAAAATCAAAAAATTTAGAAACATTTTCAGGAGATCTTACGACAAGAAAAAATATTGATCGATTTATTTCTTTTGGATTGAAAAAATTTAAAAAAATTGATTCTATAGTCTGTTGTTCTTATCCTAAGTCAAAAAGATTTGGCGAAAGATTTGAAAATTTAAAAGAAAATTTTTTAAAGGAAGACTTATACAAACAGCTTGGGGGGACAATTATTTTATGTCAAAGAATAATTAAGTATTTTTTAAAATCAAAAAAGGGTAATTTAATATTAATTTCCTCAGTCCAAGGAATGCAAGCACCAAAATTTGAACATTATCAGGGAACGAAAATGCATAGTCCAATTGAATATTCAGCTGTTAAATCGGCTGTTATTGCGGTGAGCAGGTACTTATCAAAATATTATAAAAATAAAAATATTAGAGTAAATTGTGTGAGCCCCGGAGGAATTAAGGATAAACAGCCTAAATTATTCATAAAAAAATATAGAAAATCATGTAATTTAAAAGGTCTTTTGCATGAACAAGATGTTTCAAAACTAATTATATTTTTACTATCAGACGAATCCAAATATATTTCTGGCCAAAATTTAGCAATTGATGATGGCTGGACTTTGTAACAAAATATAATTCAATCGCAAGAATCAAATTTTTTTTTATTTTTCAAGTTAAACTTTCATGAAAAAGAAATCTTTCAAATCTAATAAAAAACTTTTAGTACTTTGGCCATATACATTTACAGAATTTGATTTTTATAAAGAAGAATATGATCATTTAGAAAAAAGGCTAAACTCTAAAATAATTATTCATGATTTATCAAATTTTTTATACAATAAAAAAATTAATGATATCTGGTTAACTAAAAAGAAAAAAAATGTTCATAGGTTTTTTTCTTTACGATCGTGGATAAAACATTTTAGAAATATTAATAAAAGTAATATTTTATTATATAACAATATACCTATCGATAATTTCAAAACTCTTATTGTCAATTTATTTGTTAAATCATCTAATATTCCAGTGTTAACTCATATCTATAACGATGTAGCTATTTTTAAGGCAAAAAAGGATTCAAATTACTTTTTAAATAAAATAAAAGAAAATATTTTCAGATTTGGTTCATATAGTTATTATATTAAACAATTTATATTCAAGTATATTAATCAATATATTAAATACAAAAAACATTTGATAGTAAAGTACGGTTATACAAATACAAAAAACTTATCCAGTGAAAAAATTATTTTTATAGATTCTCATGCGCAAGATTATTCTAAATATCTTATAAAAAAAAAATAAAAAAACAAAAAATTATAAAAAAAACTATATTGTTTATTTAGATACGCCTGGTCCTTACTTCGTAGATGATTACTTTTTCTTTGAAAAATTAAATAAACCTTCAAATATAGACAAATGGTATTCTGATCTTAATGCTTTTTTTGATAATTTAGAAAAATATTTTAAATCAAAAGTAGTAGTAATACCCCACCCAAAGAATAAGGGAATAAAGAATCCATATTTTAAAAACAGAATTGTAAATCATGATTATGATGCTACTATTAAATTGATACCTAAGTGTAAGCTTTTAATAAGCAAGGGATCTACAGGAATATCTCACGCAATTATTAATTACAAACCTATTATGCTTATTTACTCACCTTGGTATTCATTTAAACCAAAATATAAAAAAGATATTTTTCATCAAGCTAAAATAATCGGAGCAAATCCAATAAATATTTGTTCTTACAATAAAAAAAAGATTACAAATAATTTTATTATAAATAGAAGTAAATACAAAAGTTATAAATATAAATTTTTAGAATCTCAAAAAAAAGAAAATAAAAAAAAACCAAACTATGAAATTTTAAGTAATTTAATTAATAAACATATTTAGATTTAGTTTATTTTTATATGAAAAATAAAGAAAAAATATTGATAATTGGCGGAACAGGATTTATAGGCTACCATTTAGCAAGACGCTGTTTGAAAATGAATTGGGAAGTTAGTATTTTATCTCTTTCACCTCCAAAAAAAACAAGAACTCTAGCGAAAGTAAAATATTATTATGCTGATATATCAAAAATAAATAAATTAAAATTTTTTAAAAAGTTAAATTTTGATTACATTGTAAATTGTGGGGGTTATGTTGATCATATAAATAAAGTAAGAACTTATAATACTCACTATATTGGATGTAAAAATCTCTACAGTATTTTTTCTGATAAAAAAATAAAATCTTTCGTTCAAATCGGAAGTGCATCAGAATATGGAAATTTAAAATCACCACATTCAGAAACATTAAAAACAAAGCCAATAGTGATTTATGGTAAATCAAAATTACTCGCATCTAAATTCTTAATTAAGAAATATATTAATAATAAATTTCCAGTTACAATATTGAGATTTTATCAAGTTTATGGACCCAATCAGGATCTAAACAGATTTATTCCAATTGTGATAAAAGCAAGTCTAAATAATTTAGAATTTGAATGTTCAGAAGCTACTCAATCAAGAGATTTTTTGTATGTTGACGACGCAACTAATGCAATTATTAAGTCAATAAAAACTAAAAAAGCCAGAGGTAAAATTTTTAATATAGGCTCTGGAAAAGCAATAGTATTAAAAAAAATAATAAGTTTAATTTTTAATAAAATTGGAAAAGGATTGCCATTATTTGGCAAAATACCATTAAGACCAGACGAGCCAAAAATAATTTTTCCTAAAATTAACCATTCCAAAAAAATAATAAACTGGAGTCCTAAAATAAATTTTAATAAAGGTTTACTAAAAACAATTAATTATTATAAAAGCATCTCTTAATTAAATGGTAATATTTTTGACAGGCGGATCAGGTTTTATAGGAAAAAAATTTATAAATAAAGCTTTAGAGGCTGGTCATTTTATTTATTGTGTTAGTCGAAAAAATAAAAAAAATAAAAAAAATCTTGTTTGGTTAAAGGGCGATATAAGCAAAAGTTGGAACAAATATTTAAAAAGGTCAGACGTCTTAATTCATATGTCGGCAGCAGGAGTTTATAAAAAAAATATTAGCTATAAAGAAGCTATTAATGCTAACTTGCTCAAGCCACGTAAACTGTTAATTAATGCAATTAATTCTAAATGTTTTAATTGGGTAATTATTGGATCTGCCTCAGAGTATGGAAGGAATACATTTCTAAAAAAAAATTTAAGCATTAGTACTAAGGCACTTCCCGAAACTAATTATGAAAAAAGTAAATTTTATTTTACACAATTATGTTTAGATTTATCAAAAAAATATAAAATTAAATGTAGAGTTATGAGATTATTTAATGTTTATGGAGAAGGGGAAAATAAAAAACGACTTTTATCTTCATTGAGATTGGCAGCTAAATCTAATAAGAATTTTAAAATGACAAGTGGTAAACAAATAGTAGATTTTATTAATGTTGAAGATGCAGCTAAAATAATATTAGACTCAGCTAATTTTAATAAAAAAAATAATCATTTTCCTCAGATTTGGCATGTTGCTAGTGGCAAACCAAAAACTGTAAAATCTTTTGCTAAACATTATTGGAAAAAATATAAAGCAAAGGGTAAATTATTTTTTAACCCAATGCGTAAAAAAGATGAGAAAAGTTTTATATCTGATCAAAAATCAATTTGGAAAATAAAATGAAAAATACCAGTTATCGAACAGCTGTAATTTTATGTGGCGGCAGGGGAACAAGATTAGGATCTTTATCTAAAAAAATGCCTAAAAGTTTAGTAAAAATACAAAATTATCCAATTCTTTGGTTTATTTTAAATATACTTAAAAAAAACAATTTTAATCATTTTATTTTACCTATCGGATATAAAGGTGAACAGATTAAGCGATTCATTAAAAAAAAATTTCCATTGGAGAAAAATATCCAAATAGTTAATACAGGAATTAATACTTCTATTGCTTTAAGGATTCTTAAAATAAAGAAACATATTAAATCTGATAATTTTTTGCTACTGAATGGTGACGCAATCTTTGATTTTGATTTAGATAAAATTTATAAAAATCATATAAATAAGAAAGCTATTATGACCTTTATCTCTTTTGGAGTTATGGCTAATTTTGGCACAGTAGGTGTGAAAAAAGGAAAAGTTGTAGATTTTAGAAGAAATATGACTTTTGATTTTGTTAAATCTCAGCACAAGAAGAATTTAACATCATATGTTTATAGCGGAATTTCAATGATGAACAAAATAGCCATATCCATGAATTTTAAAAATTTTGAAAACTTTGAAAAAAAACTTTATCCTAAAATAATTAAAAAATTTAAATGTAATGTGGAAATACCACGTGGTTTTTGGCATTCCATTGATAATGTAAAAGATATTAAGGTAGGCAACAGCAGGAACTCCGAAGGTTCAAAATATTTTCAAATAAGCAAAATTATAAAAATGATTAATAAATTGAAAAAAAAAACAAATGATTAAAAAGAGTTTTTGGAAGGGAAAAAGAGTTTTGATAACCGGCCACACCGGCTTCAAGGGAGGCTGGCTATCAATTTGGATTAAAAATTTAGGGGCACAGGTTATTGGATATTCATTAAGTCCAATCGAAAAAAGAAATTTTTTTAATCAAACAAAAATAAAAAAGATTTTTAAAAAGGACTTTAGAAAAAATGTACAAAATATTTATGATTTAGAAAAATGTATTAATAAACATAAGCCCCAAATAATATTTCACTTAGCTGCTCAACCCCAGGTTCTTCAAAGTTATATTGAACCTCTAGATACGGTTAAGACTAATGTTACAGGAACAATTAATTTATTAGAAATTGCGAGAAAAAAAAGATTTGTAAAATCAATAGTTATTATTACAACTGATAAAGTTTATAAAAATATTGAGAAAAATATTAGATTTAAAGAAAATTCATCATTAGGAGGGGATGATGTTTATAGCTCAAGCAAAGCATCTGCTGACCTTATAACCCTTAGTTATATAAAGTCATTTTTTAGCAATTCCTTTTGCAATGTGGCGACGGCAAGAGCTGGAAATTGCATTGGCGGAGGAGATTGGACAAAGTTTAGAATTCTTACAGATTCCATGCATGCCTTTTTAAATAACAAAAAACTTATAATAAGAAATCCTAAAGCAAAAAGACCGTGGCAGCATGTTCTAGAACCTTTAGCAGGTTATATCTTGCTAGCTCAAAAATTATATGAGAAAAAAGGTTTCAAATTTAGTGGGGCTTGGAATTTTGGTCCAAAAAGACAAAATCATCTAACCGTTCATCAATTCGCAAAAATTATTAGATCAAAATTAAATTCAAAATCAAAAATTGAAATAAAAAGAAAAAAAGATAAAAGAGAAAAAATGAATTTAGATCTTAATAGTGAAAAAGCTAATAAAAAATTAAAATGGAAACCTTTTTTGAATATTAATAAGACACTATCTTTAACAGCAGATTGGTACATAGCCAATAAAAAGAAAAAAGATATGTTTAAAATTTCCTCTAAACAGATTAGCGATTTTATGAATTTGTTTAACAAACTATAATTTATATGATTTGCAGAAACTGCAAAAAAAAATTTTTTATAAGACTATCTAATATTGGATATCAACCAATTAGCAGTATTTTTTTAAAAAAAAAGAAAAAAATTAAAAATTATTCTTTAGACCTCTTTAAGTGTAAATCTTGTGATTTAGTTCAACTTTCAAAAATAGCAAATTTAAAAGACATGTATGGACCAGATTATGGGTACAAAACTTCGGTTAGCAAATTAATGATTAATCATTTAAGTGAAAAATTTATAAGACTTAAAAAATTTAATATGTTGAAGAAAAATTCAAATATTTTAGATATAGGATCTAATGATGGAACTTTTTTAAATTTTTTTACAAAAGAAAAAAAAAATTTAAATTTATATGGAATTGATCCTTCGGCATCTGCTTTTCTTGATTGTTATAAAAGCAGAATAAAAATAATAATTGATTTCTTTAATGAAAAAACAACTAAAAAATTTTTTCTTAAAAAAAAAAATATTAAATTTTCTTTAATCACATCTTTTGCAATGTTCTATGATGTCGAAGACCCCAATTCTTTTTGCAAAGATATTTCAAATATTCTTGACGAAAATGGCCTTTGGGCATTAGAGTTTTCATACTTTCCTCTTTTACTTAAAAATTTAACCTATGATCAAATTTGTCACGAGCATGTTGTTTATTACACATTAAATACTTTTAATAAAATTATAAAAAAAAATAACTTAAGAATAATTGATTTTTCGACTAATGAAATAAACGGGGGTAGTGTGGAAGTTATTTGCGCTAAAAAGAATAGCACACATAAGTCTAAAGTAAAAAAAATTAGTAAAATTCTTAAAAAGGAAAAACTAATTAATCAATTTGACTATGATAGATTTAATTTAAGGGTTCAGAATAGCAAAAAAAAACTGCTTTTATTTTTAAAAAAACAAAAGAAAAATGATGTAATTGGTTATGGAGCATCAACAAAAGGAAATGTAATATTAAATTATTGTGGCGTAACACATAAAAATATTTCATACATTTGCGATGCAAATCCATCAAAGATTGGAAAATTCACACCAGGCAGCCACATAAATATTATTTCTAAAGCAAGAATGAGAAAAATTAATCCTAAATATCTCCTTGTTCTTATCTGGTCATTTAAAACTGAAGTAGTAAAGCAAGAAAAAGAATTTATCAAAAAAGGTGGAAAGCTTGTTTTCCCCTTACCAGCATTTCATATTGTTGATAAGAGCAACTACTTAAAAATACTTAAAAAAAGATTTTAGTTTTTTACTTAATTATATGATTCTATCAATTTGCATACCAACCTATAATAGACCTGAACAGTTACCTAACTGCCTTCATTCAATTTATTTAGCAAAAAAAAATAGCAACCTAAATTTTGAAGTTTGTGTATCAGATAATGGATCTAATTATGATGTAGCAAAAGTTATTAAGATATACGAGAACAAGCTGAATATTAGACTTAATAAAAATGAAGTGAATCTTGGCTACGCTTCTAACTTATTAAAAGTTATTTCATTTGCTAAAGGAGAATATGTTTGGGCTATAGGAGATGATGATTTATTAGTTCCAGATTCACTTAAAAAAATAGAAAAATTATTTGCAGATAATAAAGAGGTCGATTTTTTTTATATTAATTCTTATCTTTTGGATTACAGCCATTTAGATAAATTCGAAAAACCTTTTGATACAAAAAATTTACCAAATAATATGGAAAAATTATCTAAAAAAAAAACTAGCCAAAAATTACATTTTTGGGATTTGATTGATCACAAAGTTGCATTTGATTTTTTGCTAGGCAATTTTGTAAATATATTTAAAAGAAAAATGTGGTTAGATAATGTGAACTGTTTAAATGAAGCTTTAGTAAAAGATAAAAGGGTCTGGTCAACCTTTGATAATACTTGTCCCCATATTAAGATTTATGCAAATGCTTTTAAAAATTCTCAAGCCTATTTTTGTGAAAATGCTTTGACCGTGAATTGTTTAGGCGTTAGAGAGTGGGGGCCACTATATCCTTTGATAGAAATTGTGAGATTGCCGGAATGCTTAGATTATTATCGAAGCAGGGGTATGAGTCTTAAAAAATATATACTTAATAAAAATTATGCCCTAAGAAATTTTGCAAATTATTTTTTTAAAATACTTGTTAGAGGTAAAAAAGGTGGGCTGCATTATGTAAACTTCTATAGGCACATATTTTTAAATTTAATTTATCCAAATGTTTACTTGTCTGTTTTTTATTTTATATTCAGAAAGTTAAAAAAATCCTTAAAAATAAATTCAATTGCAAAAAATTAAAAAAAAAAATTTTATTAAATTTAAACGCGGCCTCATAATTGGCCCATCTGGTATTGGAAGAGCTCATTTTCGTCAATATTATAAAAACGGAATTAATGAAATAGGAGTTTTAGGAAAAACTTATAATAAAAAAAGATTATCCCAAATAAATACTTCAAAATTTAATAATTTAAAAATTGCAAATTTAAAAAATTTTAATGATATAAAAAAATTTAAACCCCAAATAGTGAGTATTTGTTCTCCTTTTGAAAAACACTTAGAACATATCTTAAAATGCAATAATTATTGCAAATACATGATAGTAGAAAAACCTTTTATTTGGTTCAAAAATAACGCAAGACAAATAAACACTTACAGAACTGCCTCAAATTTATTATTTAAATTGAAAAAAAAGATTATGGTTAACTTACCCATGGTTAGCTTGGCCAGTCAATTATTAAAAAAAAAAGAAGTTTCACAGAGAGTTAAAATTTTAGAGTTTAAGTACTTTACCAAAGGAAAGCAAAGTTACAAAAATATAGCAGTTGATTTACTGCCTCATGCAATATCATTTATCTTAGTAATAAATGGAAGTTATTTAAGAAATTTTAAAATTAAATCAGTAAAAGTGGATAAATTAAAATGGTCATGCAAAATTATAATAAATGATGTTATTTGTTATTTTTTATTTACTCAAAATGTGAACAGAAAGGAAAGTAATTTATTTTTTAAACTAAACAAAAATTCTTATGAACGAAAACAGAAATTAATAAATGGACAATATATAAATTCATTAATTAGAAATAAGAAAAAAATAATAAATATAAAAAATCCTATGAATGAATATTTAAATTTATTAATAAAAAATACTAAAAATACTCAGTTAAATCACCAATTAGTGTTGGATATTACAAAATTGACCGAAAGTCTGTTAAGTTGGAAAAATAAAGGTTAATTGTAAAAGAAGTCTTATGGATATAAATAAAAAAAAAGAACTAGAAAAAAAGTATCAGTTTAAGACTGATTATGTCAAAAATTCTAACTCTTTTAAGAATAATATTTTAAATAAAAAAATAATACCACATCAAGTAGAATTCCAGGCACCACCCAGAGGAAAAAAAATTTGTTGGCTAGAGTGCCCTTATTGTTATGGATTATCAGCAGAAGACACAGGAGAAAGATTCAAAAAAGAAAGAGGTGTTGAAATTTTAAACCAGATATTAGATGGCGGTGTGAAAAAAATAATTTTTGCAGGATATGCAACTGATCCTTTGAACTGCTCATATATTGAAGATCTTTTAGCTTTAACAATTTTAAAAAAAGCTATTTTTGGATTTAATACTAAGGCATTAAAAATATCAGATAGATTTTTTGAAATTCTAGAATCAAATAAAATAATAGACGGAAGCTATGTTAGTCTTAGTGTTGATGCAGGTTCAAATGAAACTTATAATAAAATTCACGGTGTTAAAAGTTCAACAAAAATCTATGATAGAGTTTTAAACAACACAAAAAAATTAGGTCAAATAAAGATCCATAATTATTTTGATTTAAGTGCGGCCTATCTGGTAAATATAAATAGCGCCAGCCAGTATGATTATGAAAAATTTATAAATGATTTTATAAGCGCTGGATGTAATTTATTAAGATTTTCATTTCCCCAACCTCCAAAAGATATAAAAACAAAAAAAGGAGAAATTCCCACTCAGCAAGAAGTGCTAAAGTATTCTAAAATTTTAGAAAAACTAAAAACTAAGTATGAAAACGATAAATGTTCTATATTGATAGTGGATCCTGATAGTGAAAATAATATTTATAACAAACCAAGAACTATGCCATGTTATGCAAGATATATTTTTCCAACAATAGGATTTGATGGCTGGCTTTATAATTGTTCCCAGTCTAGTGCGCCAAATTTTAGATCATCTGCTCTTGGAGATTTAAACAAATTTAATTTTTGGGATTTATTTTATGATTACGATAATAAAAATATTGAAAAATTTTTTACTCAATGTAATAAAAAAATTAATGAATCTGGTTGTAGATGCGATAGAAAAGAACATATAGCTAATAAATCAATTATTGATAGTAAAATATTTGATAATAAGTTTTATGATTGATGGTATTAAAGTTACTCCACTAAAACAAATTGTTGATGAGAGAGGCAAAATCATGCACATGATGAGAAATGATTCAAAAATATTTGAGAAATTTGGTGAAATTTATTTTTCAACTGTTAATCCCGGTTTTGTAAAGGCATGGCACTTACATAAGGAAAACACTCTAAATTACGTATGTATTAAAGGTAAAGTAAAACTAGTCTTATTTGATGATAGAAAAGACAGTTCGACAAAAGGAAAATATCAAGAATTAATGCTATCCCCAGAAGATTATTTCTTGGTTACAATACCTCCGTACATTTGGAACGGTTTTAAAGGATTAAGCAATTCAGATTCTATAATAGCTAATTGTATGACTATGCCTCACAATGAAAAAGAAATGTTAAGAAAAGATCCTCTTGATAAAAGTTTCACCTATAAATGGGATTAATAGTAATAAAAAAATAAATTAATATGAAAGTAGTAATTCTATGTGGCGGAGTAGGCTCAAGGTTAGCAGAGGAAACAAAATTGATACCAAAGCCTATGGTAAAAATTGGAAATTTGCCAATTCTTTCGCATATAATTAAAATTTATAAACATTATGGCTTTAATGAATTCATACTTGCTACTGGATATAAAAGTTCAATTATTGAAAAATATTTTAAAGGAAAAAAAAATATAAAATGCGTTTATACTGGAAAAAAAACTCTCACTGGTGGGAGACTTTTGAAATTAAGAAAATTTTTTAAAGTTGGTGAAAATTTTATGTTTACCTATGGAGACGGACTGACGAATCAAAATTTAAAAGAACTACTTAAATTTCACCTGAAACATAAAAAAATTGCTACAATGACTACTGTAAAACCTCCAGCAAGATTTGGTGAAGTTTTTATAAATGGCAGTTATGTTTCAAAATTTGAGGAAAAACCACAATTAAATGATAATTGGATTAACGGTGGTTTTTTTGTACTTAACTATAAAATATTTAGTTTTATTTCTGGAGATCAAATAATGTTAGAACGACAACCATTAAATAAATTAACAAAACTAAAAGAATTAAAAGCTTTTAAACACTATGGTTTTTGGCAGTGCATGGATACTATGAGAGATAAAAATATCTTAAAAGAAATGTGGAATAAAAAAAAATCTCCATGGACAAAGTTAAAAAATAAATAAAATCTCTATATTAAATAAATTCGTTAGTAGTCATTTTAGTTATTAGTCAATTTTCTATAACTTAAAACAATAGCTAAAAGCAGTATTATGTAAGTTGTATTATTTGTTGTAAAAAAACTACCTGTAACTTTAAAAGGAAAAATTTCTAAAATTAAACTAATCGTAGCTCCTAACAAAATAAAATTTTGCATATTATTTTTTTTAAAGACTCTTAAATTTTTTAAAATAAAAAATGCAAATAATATTCCAAGAACAGAAAATATAAATAGTCCAATAACACCAACCTCAGTCAAAATTTCAAAATAATAGTTATGTGGATGATTAGAACATAAACGATTTCTTTTGAATTTTAACATATCTTCACCAAGGTTATACTCTACACCTTTAAGTTCAGAACAATCTATTCGAAAAGACTTAATTCCATTTCCAAGAATTTTATTTTTCTTCCAAGTATCTATTGCTGTTAAAAACATTCTGACATGAGGACTTGGATTATTGAAAAAGATTTTTTCAGAATATAAAAAAACAGAATCTTGTTCTTGCACCTGTTCATTATTTGTATGCTTTTTTTTGACTTCTGAAGGAGAAGTTTTAAAAATTTTCTCTACTGTTTTGTCAGGATATATAACTCCAGAAATAATAAAATAAATATTATCATACAAAGATATATATTTACTTTTCATTTGAGGATTAGAATAAATTATAAATTGGAAAATCATAAAAAAGGATATTAAGGCTACTAGTACTATTTTTCTTAATTCTTTATTAAGTAAAAAAAGTACAAATAATCCAAATAAAAATAAAATTAATGGCATTCTATTTCCTGAAAGCATAATAGAAGTCATTAAAAAACATATTGAAATACTGGTTAGTATAAATTTGGGTTTCGTTTTATTTTTTAAAGCAAAAACCAAAAAAAGTATTAAAAAAAAAGAAAAATTCTGCACATATCCCCCAGCAATGTATTCATCGCCAAAAAAACTGGTATTGTGATGTCCGTAGCTTTCTAGACCTATTAGATTAAAAGAAAAAATATATTGAAAAATAATATCAAAAGATACCAGAGCAACTGCAAAAGAGGTAGAAATAAAAAAATATTTAATATTTAAAAAATTAAATCTATTTAAAACATATATAATGATTAGCATTAAAAAAAATCTAAAAAATAAGGCAGATTTTACTAATCTAACAAAGT
>MDSV01055257.1_pt1 | contig 32871 bp, 33 predicted proteins | sample 810851 | NCBI WGS metagenome assembly MDSV01 (sample SAMN05326640, study PRJNA326480) | marine metagenome | isolation source: seawater | place: Atlantic Ocean: North East | collected 2012 | reverse complement strand
CGCAGTAATGCGTGCAGCTGACCAGTACTAATAGCTCAATTGGCTTGATTTATGCACTGAAAAAAATTTTTAAAATATATATTGTAATCATTAATACCTAGTTTTGAAATTTAGTTATTATTGTATATAATAATTTCAAATATGATCAAAAAATTAGATACAGATACTATCAAAGCTTTATCGATAAAAAATAATACTTTTGCATTTTTTTACACTGCATCATTTTTTTTTATTTGCAGCTTGTTAGTTTTTTTACAAGTCTCATTTTATGTCAATGAAAGTTGGATATTATTTATTTTTACAACTTATATTTCTGGTCTTTTTTTTTCTTTTCTCGATCAAACAGCAGTTTCACATGAATTCCAGCATAACAATGTATTTTCTTCAAAAAATTTAAACCAATTTATATATAAAGTTTTAATGATTTTTAGTCTAACAAATTGGATTTATAATAAATCCTCTCACATGACTCATCATAAATATGCTTTGCATAAAAACGTAGATGACGAATTTTCATTTGAAAAAATTAATTCATTTATACTCTTTCAACTAATAACGTTCAATTTTAATTATTTTTTTAGAAAAGTAATCATGCTTGGCAAGAATAGTCTTGGTATATTTCCAGATTCTAATTTAAATAAAAGATCGAGTAAAATATTTAAAACAAGATTGATCTATTGTTCAAGATTAATAATTTTGACTCACATATTTGTATTCTTATTATTTTACTATTTTGGAAATTATCAAATTTATTTTTTAATAATTCTTAATCAATTTATATTTAATTTCTTTAAAGATATTTTGGTTCGAGCGCAACATTATAAATTAGAACATAACTCAAATAATATTTTAGAAAGCACAAGGAGTTTAGTTATAAATCCCTTTTTATCTTATCTATATTGGAATGTAAATTTGCATGTAGAACATCATCTTTATCCAACTATACCTTTTTATAATTTACCAAAAGTAAGAAATATAATTGGATCAAAAAATATTCCAACAATTTTTGGTTTTAAAGATTTTTTATTTATTTTACTTAGGGATAATTATGCATTTTTTTTTACAAATAAAAGTTACAAAATTTAAATTATAAAAAGTTTTGAATGAATTTATAAATATTTTTCCAGTCTTATCTTTTAGGAAAACTATAATTAAAAAAGGCAAGAAGTCTTTTGTTTGGGACAAAAGTGGAAAAAAATACTTAGATTTAAATAGCGGTCAGTTTTGTTCAGTATTTGGCCATTCTGATGATGGGCTAAAAAAGATATTTAAAAAAATTCTTTTGACAATTCAGCATACCAGCACAAACACTTTATCTGAGCCAATTATTTATGCGTCAAAAAATATTGCTTCTATAATTCCAGAAATGCGGCCTAGAACTATTTTTTTGGCTACGGGATCTGAGGCTATGGAGTGTTGTTTGAGATATGCCAAACATTTAAAGGAAAAACCTGGAATTTTGTCATTTGATAAAGGTTATCATGGTCTTACTCATGGTGCTGCGGCTTATTCAATGTCTAGAGATAAAATAAGACCTAAAATTAATTTTTCATATAAAATTGATCTACCAAATTGGAAAAAAACAGTAGAGCCTCATAAAATAGTTTATGAAAAAAGTTTAACTAAGTTCAAAAAAACGATTAACTCAAAAAAAAAAAAAATTGCAGCTGTATTAATTGAACCAATAATTTCTGGTGGTGGTTTTTACTTTCCACCAAAAAAATTCCTAGTAGAAATTTATAAAATTTGCAAAAAAAATGATATTTTTCTAATTTTTGACGAATGTCAGACTGGTTTTGGTAGACTTGGGGAGTGGTTTTATGCCCAAAAGCTAGGAATAGTTCCTGATTTTATAGTTGCAGGCAAAGCAACTGGTCTTGGTTTTCCTGTTGCTTGTGTTATTGCAAATGGAAAAACTATTAACAATAAAAAGTTTGTCATGGAACATTTTAGTTCACATCAAAATGAACCATTTGCTGGTGAGCTTGTAAGCTATTTAATTACAAGAATAAAAAAAAATAAGCTTTTAAAAAGAAATAAAAAAATAGGAAATAAAATTTTAGATAAACTTATTGTTATCTCTAAAAATTACCCTGAAATCATGAATCCTAGAGGAATAGGTTTGATGTTAGCTTTTGATATTAGCGAAAACATTGATGCTCGAAAATTTGGAGACGAATTTTGTAAAGACTCAATGAAATTTGGATTGATGTTACAACATTGTAATTTAGGTAAAACAATAAGATTACTGCCAAATTATACTATCGATGAAAATGAAATTAATTTTTTTATAGATAAACTAAAAAAAGTAATAGATTATAGAAGAAACAAGAAAGTTAGGAAATTTTTATAACTGCTCTATACCTAATTTTATTTTGAATTAATTTTTTTATCGCTAAATTGATTTCTTTAATTTTGAATTCTTGAATAATTGGGTATATATTATGTTTTGCACTCATTTTTAACATCTCAACCATATTTTTTTTGCTAGATCCGGGACTTGCTGTTATTTTTATTCTTTTAGACATAAAATCAAAAACATTTAATTTTAAATCTTTACTTGGTCTACTAACAAAACATATTGTGGAGTCGTAAGCCATTGGCTTTATGACTGCTTTCCAATCATAATTATAATGACTGGTTATAAGTAAATAATCAAACTTGTTTCTAAATTTTATGAATTGATCAAAATGATATGCCTCTTTGGACCCTAATTTAACAATATCTCTTAATTTACTTTTAGTTTCAGTAATTCCTATTATTTTATATCCAAGTTTTTTGCCAAATTTAATACCTAAGTGGCCTAAACCACCAATACCCAAAATTCCAACTGTTGACCGTTTTTTTATATTAAAATTTTTTAGCGCACCAAAAACTGTCCAACCTGCACATAATAAAGAAGCAGCATGAGAAGATTTAATTTTTTTAGGTATCTTAAAAACTGAACTTTGATCAATCTTTACAAACTCCGCAAAACCTCCATTTCTACCTACACATGTAAGCTCATATTTCTGGCACATATTTTCATTACCATCTTTACAATTTTTACATTTCATACAAAAACTCGAAAACCAACCAACACCTACTCTCTCATTAAGTGAAAACTTTTTAACATTATTTCCTTTTTTAAAGACTTCTCCAATAATTTCATGACCAGGTACAAATGGAAATTTTGCAAAATGCCAGTTTTTGTTAATCAGCTTGATATCACTTTGGCATAATCCACAGTATTTTACTTTTATAATAATTTCATTTTTCTTAGGATTATCTATAAAAAAATTTTGTTCGACTAATTTTGATTTAGCTTTTAAAGAAAAATATCCTTTAGTTTTTATTTTATTTTTAGATATCATTTTAAATTATTTTGGTTTGCAGTAAAGAACGGTCTCAATATAACTAATGAATGAATGCTGTCTAACATAAAGATTGTAAATATTTTTATACTTAGAGTGCAAATATTCAATCAATCTGTGGTGATCAGCGGCTGAATGATATATGCAAATGCATAAAATTGGTTTGTGTTTCTTAATATATTTTTCAGCACCTTTTAAAGCATTTAATTCTGATCCTTCTATATCCAGAGCAATTAAATCTGCTTTAAACTTAAGGATTAATTTATCAATTTTAAATCCTTTTATATAGTGATTATCACCAAAATTTGATTTTCTACCTATTGAAGCAGAGAGCCCTTTATTAATCATATCATCATTAAACCTAAGCTTAATTTCTTTATCATATAGGAGAGAATTATTAATAATGATATTTTTTCTATTAAAATATTTTCTTTTTAATTTTTTAAAAAATTTTGGACTTGGTTCAAAGGCATAAATTTTTGAGTTATAAGAATTATTAATAAATCTATCAATATGTTTTCCATCAAATGCTCCTGCATAAATAAAATTTTTAATTTTATTTTTTTTAGGATTTCCAATTATTTCATTATTAAAGTAAGGGCCATCTTCTTTTAAAGTGCTATCTGTAAATACTCCATCAATTATATTTTGTATTTTTTTAATGAGAATTTTTTTACTTTTATTATCTTTTAATAAATTAATGGCATTGTTAATTTTTTTATAATTTCTTTTATCTTTAAAATAATCATAAAACTCAATAGATTTTTTGTGTATGATATTAAAATAATACAATTGGTTTTTTATTATATGAGAATGTAAATCGATTAATCCTGCTGTAATTATTAATAAAGTTTTATCATAATTTATATTATGTATATCTTTCAAGTTTAAGTAAGGAAGATTTTTCAAAAAGAAAGATCCAGGTTTATTTTTTCTTGTAGTTTCTAATATTCCGATTGGCTTCGAAAAATTTTTTTTTTTAATACAATGTTCTTTTATAAATGATTTTACATGAGGACCTGCACCCCAAAAAATTACTTTATCAAATTTTTTGATTTTTTTGTAAAAATTAGATGTATTTATCATGGTACACTTGTAATGTAGTAAATAATTATATTCAATTATTATCTACAAAATTAACAAATTAGATTATTTTTTAAAATTAAAAAAAAATTTATATAATTTAATTCAGAGTTATTACCTCTATATTGGATTTTAGACTATGGATTTATTGTTTTACCTTATTTGTAGATTGCTACGCCAATCTTTGTATTTTTAAATTTTTTTGAATAAGATTTATAAAAAGAACAATTTTTAAATTTATTTCTTATTTTAAACAATCTTGATCTTGAGTATACAGTTTCTCTAAAAAATTTTATTTTTTTTTCTTTATTTATTATTAATTTTTTTTTTAAAAATGTATTTAGATAATTTTTATAATAATTAAAATTATACGATTTACTAATTAGACATCCAAAGAAGTCTCCTGGCGCTCGCCTAGTTAATTCAATTAAAAATACCTCATTTTTCCTTTTTATAAATTGTATGTGTAGCAATCCGTTTTTTAATTTAAAAAAAGCAATTATATATTTAGCAATAGCGACAACTTTTTTTTGTACATCTTTATTTAAATTAAATGGAGACGAAGAATATTTTACTTTAAATGCAACACACTTTTCTCTAACAAAAAAAAACTTAAATTTTTCTTTATCAAAAAAAACACTACAGCTGAAATGTTCCCCATCAATATATTCATTAAAAATTCCATTTTGTTTATTTTTTTTTTTAAAACTTATAAATTGATCAAGTGTCTCAAATTTTTTTACTCCTTTTCCAGACTCACTTTTGTCAGGCCTAAATATTACAGGAAAAAAATTTTTTTTTAACAAATGTAAATCTCTTTTTTTAATTATCTTTGGAACAAATTCTTTTTTAGATAATTTATGATTTAATTTTATTTTGCTATTAAGTATTTTGGTCGTTTTATAATCTTCAAAACCATGAAAGTTAAATTTTTCTGACAAAAAACTACATGTTAAATAAGATGTATCATTTCCGTCTGGTACTAAAAAATCAAATTTATTTTTCCTTAATAATTTAAGTAACTTTGATTTCTCTTTGTAATCGATTCTGAAATGATTTACGTTTTTAAATTCTATGTCTCCCTCTTTTTTTCCACAAACATAAACATCATAGTTTTTACCAACTTCTTTAATTATTTGATGTGACGTTATCCCTTGACCTAAAATTAATATTTTTTTTTTCAAAATTTTATAGCCCTTTTGAAAATAGAGTATATAAAACCGTAATATCTTATAATACCTGCAATTATTATTAAAATAGTAAAGATTAAGTTTAATCTTATGAATGATTTAAATGTTAAGATTATAAAATATTTTCTAAATACATGAGATAAAGACTTTATTTTACGAATAATAGTCCATTTTTTTCTAAGTAATTTGTAGAAATTATAATCACCAATCCCATACCAAAAAAATTTCTTACAAAAATTTTTCAAGCTATAATTTTCTTTTTGAATAGAAAATTCATCTATATTTGAAAATTTTAAATTATTGTTAAAAAAAATTTCATGAATTGAAGTATCAACTCCTGCTCCTGATGCAATAATATCCTGATTACTTTCAAGTAAATCTTTATAAAATTCATTATAAGTCAGAAAAGGTGGAGCGAATAGTTGCTTACGATTACTATCAAGCTTTTGATAATGATAAAAAAATTTTTCAAATAAAGTTTTTGGATTTTTTATTTCTAGCCTTGAATGTATAAGAAAATTTTCAGAATCTTTTAATTTATTCTTCAATTTATTAATTATACCCGGAAAAATTCTTTGATCAGTTTCTATTGAAAAAAGGTATTTATAAGATGTTGATTTTATAGTTAACATACCCCTCTGGTATCCAATTTCTGGTGAATTTTCGACAATGTTATTTGTAAATTTTTTAGCAATATTGATTGTTTCATCTGTGGAATTTTCATCAATAATATTTATCTCATCCACTTTTTCATTTATCAATTGAGGTAATAATTCTTTTAAATCATTTTCTGAATTTTTTGTATGTATAGAAACTGAAACACCTTCTTTCAATGTTTTTGATTTTTTATAGAAATTTGAATTTTTAATTGTCAAAACTTTTTAATTTTTCCTTATAAATTATTCTTTTAAAGAAATCATCATTAAATGAACTAGTTGATATTTGCTCAAAATTAGATGATTATAAAAGTATTAGATAATGATTGATATTGCTGTTATAGGAAATGGTGCAGTAGGTATGAATGCAAGTATATATCTAAAAACTAAATTACCTAATAAACAAATTACATTATTTGGTAATAAAGAGCAAAAAAATTCCGCAAGTGTAGCCGCAGGAGCTATGTTATGCCCAATAAGTGAACAAAGAAATTTTAGTAAAAGCAAGAATTTAAAATTTGATAATAATTTTTATTATCAGAAAAGTTGTGACTCTATAAAAATTTATAAAAGCATTCAGAAAAAAAATAATATTAAAAATTTGATCCAAGCTAAAGGTAGCATAATGTTTATACAAAAAGCAGCAACTCTTTATGAAAAACAAACATATGAATTTATAAAAAAAAAAGCAAAAAAAAAAAGAAATTTAAAGAAATAAAAAAAAAAAACTATAAAGATTTTTTTTCAGATGTGGGATTTATTGAAGATTGTTTTATTATTAAAGACGAATTTACTTTAAATACAAAACTGTTATTTAATTTTTATAAAAAAGAAATCTCACGAAAAAAGATTGAATATTTAGGTTTAAACATTAAAAAAATCAGATCAACAAAAAAGTTTATAATTATAAAAGACGAAAAAAATATTGAGCATAAAGCTAAAAAAGTAATTTTAGCAGCTGGTCCAGAAACATTTAATTTATTGGATAAAAAATATAATTTGCTAAATATTTTCCAAGGAGTTGGGATTGCTTTAGAAACAAATAACCAAAAAATTAAAAAAAAGGAATTTAAAGATTATTTTGTAAGAACAGTATCCTCAATTGGTACTGGTTGTGGATTTCATTTTTTAAAAAGGGACAATCAAAACGCTTATGTGGGAGCTGGAAATTATTTAGTAAATATAAATAAAAAATCACAAAATAGATTGGAAACAGCGTTTTGGTTAACAAAATATTACAAAAAATTAGTTACAAATTCCAAATTTTACAAAGATTACTTTAACATTGTAAAAGGGTCAAGAGCTAGAACGATGGATGATTTTCCAATGATTGGAGAATTAAGAAAAGAAAAAAGAATTTTTATAGCGACAGGTTTAGGAAGAATTGGTGTTACTATTTCTCCTAAAATTTCTAATTATATTTATTCATGGTATCAAGGAAAAAAAAATACAGTTTTAAAATTTTTTGCTCCTGACAGAAAACCTAATTCATTCGGTACTAAATTAGAGGCAAAAAATTATTTTATTAATTCAGTATATGCAGGTTTAAAAATACATGAAATGGTCAAAAAGGATTCCGACAAAATTAAAAAAAGATTGGCTTTGCAATTCGAAAAAAATATTAGAGCTTTAAACAAAAAAATTGGAAATCGTAAAATTTTAAATCCAAATTTTTACCATCTAATTTAACTTTTTAAGGATTAAGTGATTTCACTAATTTTAATTACACTTAATGATCAGCACAATATTAAACATTGTTTAAATAGTTTAAAAAAATCAAAAAATTATGAGTTAATAATCATAGATGGAAATTCAAATGATCAGACTGTCAAATTAAGTAAACAATACACAAAAAAAGTTTTTATTTCTTCACCGGGTATGCATAAACAAACTTTATTAGGATTAACAAAGGCAAAGTATGAAAATGTTATTTTACTCGAAGCAGATCATATTTATCCAAAAAATTTTGTACAAACTTTTTATAATGAATTTAAAAAAAGTAAAAAAGATATTGTTCAAGCAAAAATAGATTATATATCAAAAAGTAACAATTTCTTTAAAGAGGGATATAAAATATTTTTAAAAATTCATAATTTAAGAAATGCAAATAAAGATAAACTAATTGCAACAACATGTATTGCAAAAAAAAAAATCTTTCATGAAATAATGAAAAAATTGAAAAATAAAAAAATATCTGGTTTTGGATTTGATACAGCCCGTGCAGAAATAGTTAAAAGTATGAACTTGAATGTAGGATTAGTAGATATATTCGTAAATGAAATACAGGAAATAGATATAAATAAATTTATTCAAAGAGTAAAAAATTATGGAAATGGTGACTATGAGTTTTTTAAAAAAAATTCCAAGGATTGGAAATTTTTGCGAAAAATTAAAAGTATTTTTCATATTTTTTTAAGATATTTTATAATTTACCCATTAAAGAGTTTTAGACATAATCCTTTTGTTGGTATACCGTATTTTCTATTGATAGGAATTTTAAGATATTTTTTTTGGTTTAAAAATTTCTTTAAAAGTAAAGGTACCTAAACTTATGAATCAATATGATAATTTAAGTGATTATTATTTTAAATTATTTAAAAAAAGGATAAAATTTATCAAAGGAACTAATTCAATTATTTTAAATTTTTTAAAAAATAAAAAAATTAGATCTTGTCTAGATATAGGCTCAGCTGATGGATCAAGGGTAAAACTTTTTAGTTGTAGATTATTAGATACTAATTTTTCATTGTTAGAGCCATCAAAAAATTTATTTAAAAAGATAAAGATAATGTCTAAAGATAATTTAAAAAAAAAAAATTTAAAATTTGAAAATTTTAAAAGTAAAAAAAAATTTGATTTAATATTGTGCACATGGAATACACTAAGTCATATTAAAAATTTAGATAAATTCTTTTTTACTGCGAATAAATTTTTAAGAAAAAAAAAATTTTTAATTTTTGATATAAATAATAGATTGAATATTAGAGAATACTCATTAATTGAAGTTATTAAAAATTTATTGTTTAAAAGATATATTTTTACGAAAAAAATTAATGGGTATGAATTAAGATCAAGATTTTATGATGAAAATGAAATCATAAATTTATTTCAAAAATACAATTTTACTGTCAAATCTAAGTTTTATGTTGATTATAAAAATGGTAGAAAAACAACTAAATATAAAGGTCAAATTTTATTTTTATTACAAAAAAAAAATTAACATACTTTTGAAATTCAATTTTTATGAAAATCATTCTCACCAAAATAAAAAATTTTTTTATTAATCTATATAAATATCGTTTTGAAGCAGTGAAAAGTTATTATAGAAAAATAAGGTTTGATCTAAATAAAATTAAGAAAAACCCTAAAATTTTTATTATAGGCGCGAATAAAACAGGTACTACTACGATTAGAGAATTGTTTAGGGAAATGAACTTTAATGTTGCGCCCCAACAAGATCAAGAAAATTACTTTGATGAAATTATTAGAAAAAAACATAACTTCAATCAAGATCAGTTTGATGAAAAAGTAAAATTGTATATTGATAAATATCAAGTCTTTCAAGACCAACCCTTTTCGATAAAAAATTTTTATAGAGAAATATATAAATTATACCCTAATAGTTTTTACATACATTTGAATAGAGAACCAAATGAATGGTATAAAAGTTTATACAAAAATTTATTAAGATATACAAACACTAAGGATCTAAAAGATCTTGATCTTAAGAAACTTAAAGACAATGATTATATTCGTAAAGGTTACCTATTTGATTATGTTATGAATTATTTTCCTGAAAATACAAGTTTAGAAGAGGCTAATGAAAAATTAAAAATGAAAAGTTTTATGATTTTAAATTTTGAAAAGAGAAATAATAAAATAAGAGAATTTTTTAAAAACTCAAAAAAATTTATTGAAATTAATGTTAAAGATGAAAAGGACAACTCAAAAATAGTTAAATTACTCAATTTGAAAAAAAATGTTTTAATGCCAATGCCACATAAAAATAAAACAATAATAATATCAGAAGTATAATGAAAAAAATTATAATTTTTTTAGTAAGGTTTTTTTTTATTTTTCTAAGAAAAAAAATTGCAATTATAGATATTGGCTGTAATGAAAATATTTTTAAGAATTTTTTTTATCTCTATTTAAGAAGAGATGAATTTAAATTAATTAACGAAAAAAAAAATTTTTCTATAAACGACTACGATGAAAAAATTAATTTTTATTTTGGATTGTTTACATATAATAAAAATATCTCAAATATTATTTTTATTATGCTTATAGAAGATCCCGAAATTTATCACAAATTGATGTTTGATAAGGTAATTAAAAAAAAAACTAGAGGAGATATTAAAATGGATATTTTTGAAAAATCATTCAATGATAATTTAATCACAAGATTTATCATTGATAAATATCCAAATAGAAACTTAGGTATCAATGAAGAAATAACGGAATCTCACCTGAATAAAGATGATTATATTCTTGCAGAAAAGAATTTGAAAAATAATAATTTGAAGATATTTACGAGAGATAGTTTTGTAATAAAGTTATTATATTTTTTATGTAATAAAAAACGAATTACCGAAAAAAGTCTAAGAAATCAAATTTCCGAAATGAAAATTGAGTTAAAAGATAAAATGTTTTCTCTTGATAAAAAAATTTATCAGAAAATTAAAAATGATTGACCGAATGTGTCCTTGCCAGCTGGATCTAAAACTATATTTTTTGACATTTTTTAAGAACCACTTTACAACTATATCATATCTATAGTTTATAATGTTTTTTAGATATTAAATAAAATTAATTAGTCTTTAAAGAAGTATGAAAAAAAATATTTTGATTACTGGCGCTACTGGATCCATAGGCCAAGAGGTTGTTAAACTTTTTGATAAAAAAAAAGAATATAATCTTATACTATCTGGTTCTAAAAAATCATCAGTTACAAAATTAAAAAAAAGATTCAAAGAAAAAAATTATATCTTTTTAGTAATTGATTTTTTAAGTCTTAATAAAAAAACAGTTAATTTTTTAAAAAAAATTAAAATTGACATATATATTAATTGTGTAGGAATTATTAATAGACAAAATTTTTTAGATGAAAAACTTTTAGATATGCGAAAATTATTTATGATCAATTATGAAACACCTATCCAAATATCAAAAATAATTTTAAAAAAAATGAAGAAACAAAAATATGGTCGTATAGTTTATTTAAATTCTCAAATGTCAAAATTAATTCATCCAAATGCGTCATCATCATATGCTTGCTCAAAATCTGCCCTTCAAGCTTTCACAAGACATGCTGCAAAATATTGCGGTAGTTACAATATTAACGTCAATGGAATTATGGCAGGAACAATTAAAAGTAAAATGCAAAATAATTTAGATAAAAAAATTTTAAAAAAAATGATTAGCAAAATACCTTTAAAGCGAATTGGAGAAAAAAGTGAAGTTGCAGAAATGATTTATTTCTTATGCTCAGAAAAAGGTAATTACGTAAATGGAGCTTTGATTAATATAAGTGGTGGTTCAATATTAGATTAATATAAATACAGAATATAGATTTATTAAATCATTATTTAATTAGATTTTATTTAATTGATTTATTAAATAATCTAGATCTTTCTTTTTCATATCAATATATACAGGAATACAAAATATTTTCTTTGAAATTTTTAATGTATTCTTTAGTTTTGTTTTTTTAAAATTTTTAAAAGGTTTATAATTATGCATGCTTTCTAATGACCAAGGTTTAAAAATTTCTATATTTTTTCTTTTAAGTTTTTTAAAAATTTCTTCAAAATTTTTAGTTTTATGAATTAAAACCATTTTCATACTGAACCAATTTAAACCATAATTTTTTTGTACGATTAAAGATTTATTGTTTAATTTTGAAACAAGGTATCTAGAAATTTCGGTGATTTTTTTTCTTCTTTTATTAAAATCTCTAAGGTTTGCCTCTAAAATAGCTGCATCGTACTCTGAAAATTTTCCATTAAAACCTCTAAATGCTATTCTTCTATTTTTTCCATAAAAACCAAAATTTATAATACTTTTAAGCACCTCTTCTTTTTTTTTTTCAGCTATTATCATTCCAGACTCATTTGATGCAATATTTTTTGTGGGATGGAAACTAAATGTATAAAACAAATTTTTTTTTTCCTTAAAATTAGTAGTATTAATTATTGCATCTGCAAAATCAAAAATTATTGGCACTTTATATTTTGAAAAAAAGTTAATGGTCTTATCCAAATTTATAGGATAACCAAATGGAGAGCATATCATTATCGCAGCTATATTTTTTCTGTTCTTTCTGATAACTTGATCAGCATCTTTGTAATCCATTTCAAGTGAATGTGGGTCAATATCTACAAAATAAGGTTTTAATCCACTTGACAAAATACTCAAAGGATTAGAAGCAAAACTAAAAGATGGAATTATAATTAATTCTTTTTTGTTATTATGAGCAATTAAGTTACAACAAGCTTGAATTGCAGAATGTCCATTTGATGTAAAAGTTATAGAAAACTTTTTTAGCCTAAGTTTTTTTTCAAGTTTTTTTTTTAATTTGAAATACAATGGTCCAAAATTTGAATAAAATCTTTTATCATCAATCTTTTTAAGCAATTTTATATAATTTTGATATTTTGATAATAAGGGTTTTTGAGAAGAATATTTCATAAAATTAATTATAAAAAAAACGTAACATTGACATAATTCTAAAGTTTATAATAAATTTATTACCAATTCTAGATTTTCTATTTATAAGCTTACTGTTTTTGTAGTTAATATTAACGACTTGATAATTTTTTTTTAACAAAAAAGCCATATAATCAACAAAAAAATTATTATTCTTTATGTATTTAAAATTTTTGAGAATCGTTTTTAATTTATAGAGCTTAAATCCTGATAATGGATCCTCAATGTTAAATCTTTTTTTTGTAAAAAAAGAAATAATTTTTTCAGAAATTCTATTTTTATGGTACCTATTAGCAACTATAAGATCATAATTATTTTTTTTTAATTTTTCTTTAAATTTTTTTAAATAATTGATGTCATGTTCACCATCTGCATCCATAGTTAAAATGTATTTAATATTTTTCGATTTAAAATATAGAATACCTTTGAGAATGGATTTAGTATAACCAACACTAACTCGATTTTTAATATGATTTATCTTATTTTTCACTAAATATTCATCTGTATTATCTGTTGAACCATCATTGATGATTATAAACTTCACCTTTTTCTTTTGAAGTTTCTTGACAATTTTTCTTAAAGATCCAAATTCATTCTTGGATGGAATTATTACACCTAAATGAAACATTTTTTTGTAAGTAGATCATTTTTAAATACTTTCTTTTTAAACTTTTTACCAATATATTTTTCTATTTCAAAAGGTGAGATTGAGTTTTTTGGACATGGTCTTAGTATATTTAAGTCTTTGTAGTTAAGCGTGCTTCCTTTAATTTTATCTTTATTTATCCAAACACCTCTTCTTTGAACAATAACTGTTTCTTTTTCATTTTTTTCAACTTTTTTGACCCCGTCTCCCAAAGATCTCTCAAGATTTCTTGTTTCGTCTACCATTAATTTCCATGTTTGTGGATTCATGGAAAATAGATGATCAGGACCACTTTGGTAATTATTATCTGTGAAATGTTTTTCAATTACCCTTGCTCCTAAAGATACTGCACCTAAAACAGTCGAATGTCCTGGAGTATGATCACTTAAACCTAATATTACTCGATTTTTAAAAATTTTCTTATAATTTTTAAGAACATTTAAATTTATATAATCGAAATTTTTAAGTGAGTTAGTGTAATTTGTATTACATTGCATCAAAACAATATTTTTGTTTTTATCTAAAATATAATTAACAGTTTTTTTTACTTCACTAAGTGAAGAGGCACCAGTTGCTAAAAATATAGGTATTTTCTTTTTCCTTATTTTATTGATGATCATTTTCCAATTAATATCTCCTGAACCAATTTTATATGCACAAATATATTTCTTAACTTGATCCACATAATCTAAATCATAAGGAGCAGTCATAAAATCAATTTTATTTTTTTTGCACTCTTCATATAAAATTTTAGTCCACTTTGGATTAATGCTCGCTTTTTTGTAAACCTCAAAAACACTTTTTTTCCATTTTTTTTGATGTGATAATCTTTTAATTTTCTTAAATCCAAGATCACTAACAATTGTCTCTGCTTTAAAATGTTGGAATTTAGCACAATCTGCTCCAGCTCTCGCACATAATCTGATTAATTTTTTTGCTTTCGACAAAGATCCATTATGGTTCGCAGCTATATCGGCTATAAAATATGTTTTGGTTTTATTTGAAATATATCTTTTATTTAATTTTATTTTTAACATAATTTTAAATATCTTTATAATTTAGTAGTAACTGTTATATAGATATAAATCAATTTTATATGATTAAATAGTTGTGAGCATTATTGTATTCGGTGGTTCAGGAAGATTGGGTTCAGCAATTTTACAGCATGCAAAATCCTTAAATTTTAAATGTATTTCTGTTGGTAAAAGAAAAAAATGTGATCTAAAACTAGATTTGACAAAAAAAGATGTTACTCAAGTAATAAGAAAATATAAGCCTAAAATAATCTTCAATTGCATTGCTTTAACAGATGTAAACTTTTGTAACAAAAATATTCCAAAAGCTTATAAGTTAAATGTAAATACAATAGCTAACCTAGTAAATGCAATTATTAAATCCAAAATTCCAACAAAATTAATTCATATATCAACTGATCAAGTTTATAATAATCATAAAAAATTTAATGCGAATAGTGAAAATAATATCAATTTATCAAATGCTTACAGTGTTACTAAATACTTAAGTGAGCTTGCGGCATTAAAATATAGAAATACATTAGTGATAAGAACAAATTTTTTTGGAAAATCGTATTTAAAAAGTTCTGAAACATATACAGATTATATAAAAAAAAATTTAATTAAAAAAAAGATTATCAAAATCGCAGATAATATTATTTTTAATCCTCTAAATTTAGATACACTGGTTAAAAACTTATTTTTAATAAGTAAATCAAGTTTAAAGGGTATATTCAATTTAGGTTCTAAAAATGGTATTTCAAAATTCCATTTTGCTAAAAAAGTTGCAAAAAAATTGAAACTTAATCCCACTTATATAGTGTCTATTCAAAGTGATTATGGAAAGGATAAAAGACCTTTAGGAACATATATGGATGTTAGTAAATTTGAAAAAAAAACTAGAATTAAATTACCAAATATAGATTATGGTATTTCTATTTTATAAAAAATGAAGAATGACAGACTTAAATAAAATAACCGTAATTATTTCAATTTTAAATGAAGAGAGGAATATAAGCCACTGTATTACATCTGTTAGAAAATCTGGTATAAAAAAAATTATAGTTATAGATGGAGGTTCAACAGATAAATCAATTGAAGAAGTTAAAAAAAAAAAAGTAAAATATTTTATTGCAAAAAATAAAGGATTGGGTTTTCAAAGAGCATTAGGAGTTAAAAAGTCTAAAACTAAATATATTGCCATGATAGATGCTGATCATAGACCTTCAAAAAATATTTTCTTAAAATTATTAAAAGATTTAAAAAAGTCCAATTATGTTGGAATTCAACCTTTTTTGACTCCAAAAAAAAAAAATTTAAATTATTTTCAAAAATGTTATCAGGCTTTAAATAATATTAATGTTAATAAGAAGGGTCCAAAAGATGTCATTGGAACACCAAGTTTATGGAAAGCCAGAGTTATTAAATCTAATAATTATAATATAAAAATGACCGCTGGTTCAGATGATACTGAACTATGTTATCGGCTTAAGAAAAAAGGTTTTATTTGTGGTAGTAGTTCAGTATATGTCAACACTTTTTACAGACAAAACCCTTCACAATATTTGAAGAAATTTATATGGTATGGCAAAGGTGATGCGCAACTTATTTTATCACACCAAAACTTACTTTTTGGTTTAATTAAACACCAATTATTTAATTATCCAATAAAATATTCCTTTATTTCTCTAACCAAATTTCAAATTTTTCCAATTCCATTTTTTATCTTCGCTGGGTATACGAGATTTATTGGTATGACAATTGAATTTATTAGGAATTTTTTAAATATAAAAGAAAAAATTTACAGTACTTAATATTTATGAAATTAGCAATTGGCACAGCAAACTTTGGAAATAATTATGGCCTCAAAAAATTTAAATTAGAAAAAAAGGAGATTAATAGAATATTTAAATTTTTAGATGTAAACAAAATTAATTTAATCGATTCGGCGAGTATTTATGGGAATGCAGAAAAGATTATAGGAAATCAAAAATTGGAAAAAAAAAAAATTGTTACAAAAATTTTTATTAAAAATCAAAAGTATCCAGAAAAATATGCTTTTTCTCTTTTAAAAAAAAATCTACAAAGATTAAAAGTTAGAAAAATTTATGCCTGTCTTATTCACAATATTTATGATTTAAAAAAAAAAGATAGAATTTTATTTTTTCAAAGCCTAAGATACTTAAAGAAAAGTAATATTGTTGAAAAAATAGGCTTTTCGATTTATTCACCTAAAGATCTAGAAAATTTTAAAAATTTTTTTAAACCAGATATTTTACAGATACCCATTAATATATTTGACCGAAGGTTTGAGAATAAATTTTTTAAAAAGTATATTTACAAAAATAAAATTGAAATTCACTCTAGATCATGTTTTTTGCAGGGCTTAATAATTGATTATCAAAAAAATATTACCAAATTTAAAAAATTCGAAAAATGGGATTTTTTATTTAAAAGACTTGACCAATTTTGTGAAAAATTTTCAATAAATAGAATGGAAGCATGTATATTGTATTTAAAAAAAATTAAAATGATTAATTATGCTATTTTTGGTTTTGAAAATATCGAACAATTAAAAATGACTTACTCGCTATTTAACCAAAACTTGAAAAAATTAAAATTTCCTAAAAATCTATCATCAAGAGATGAGAAATTGATTGATCCAAGAAAATGGTAAAGATTCAAAAATATTTAATTATTGTTCAAGCTAGATACAAATCATCTAGATTTGAAGGAAAGATTCTTAAAAAATTTAAGAATTTTTCACTCTTAGAAATTTTGCTTAGAAGACTTAAAAATTCTAAAAAATTTATAAAAGTAGTAGTTGCCTGTACTTACGACAAAAATGATATTGAAATAATTAAAATTTGTAAAAAAAATAAAATTAGTTATTTAAAAGGTCATAGCACCGATTTGATACAAAGATATCAGAGTGTGATTAAAAAATTCCCAACTAAAAACATAATAAGAATAACCTCAGATTGTCCATTCGTAGATAGAAACTTAATCGATAAAATGATAAAATTTTTTGAAAAAAATAATTTAGATTACTTGTCAAATAATAAACCGCCAACATTTCCAGATGGATTTGATATTGAAATTTTCAAATCTCATATTTTGAAAAAACTTTTACTTTCATCCAAAAATCAATTGGATAAAGAACATGTTACATCTCATATAGGAAATTTAAGAAAAATTAAATCTGATAATTTTAGGAATAAGATAAATCTTTCAAAAATAAGAGTAACCATTGATGAACAGAAAGATTTAGAATTGATTATTAAAGTACTAAAAATAATGAAAAAAAAAATTTTTACATTTAATTTAAAAGATTTAGAAAAGTTATTTTACAAAAATAAAAAAATTTTTTCAATTAATAGCAACATTTTAAGAGATGAAGGATATTCAATGAGTTTAGGTCAAAAATTTTGGAGGAGAGCGAATAATATTATTCCAGGTGGAACAATGTTATTTTCAAAAAATCCTGATTTATTTCTCCCAAAAAAATGGCCAGCATATTTTACAAAGACCAAAGGTTGTAAAATTTGGGATTTAGAAAATAAAAAATATTTTGATTTGTCATTCATGGGTGTGGGAACTAATTTATTAGGATATAGCAATAATTTTGTAGATAAAGCAGTAAAAAAAATTATTAATGATGGAAATATATCAACACTAAACAGTACTGAAGAAATAATTTTGGCAGAAAAACTTATAGATCTAAATAAATGGGCAAAATTTGTAAGATTTGCAAGAACAGGGGGTGAAGCATCTTCAATTGCTTTAAGAATAGCTAGGGCAGCAACTAATAGAGATATGGTAGCTGTTTGTGGATACCATGGATGGCATGATTGGTATTTAGCTGCAAATCTAGAGGATAAAAATAATCTTAACAACCACTTAATGAAAAATCTTTTTATAAAAGGTGTCCCTTCTAATTATCAAAAAAATATAAAACCATTTGAATACAACGATTTATCTGCTCTAAAAAAAATAATTAACAACAACAATTTAGGTGCAGTTATTATGGAAGTTGCAAGAGATATTAAACCTGAAAAAAACTTTCTAAAAAAAGTAAGAAAATTAACAGAACAAAAAAAAATACCTCTGATATTTGACGAATGCACATCTGGGTTTAGAGAAACCTTTGGTGGACTTCATCTTAAATATGGAGTCGATCCTGATATTGTTATTTATGGAAAAGCTTTAGGAAATGGTTATGCAATTAATGCTGTTGTTGGAAGAGAGGAAATTATGAAAGAGGCATCATCAACGTTTATAAGTTCAACCTTTTGGACTGAAAGAATTGGTTCAACTGCAGCAATTGCAACACTTAATCAAATGGAAAAAATGAAAAGTTGGAAAATAGTTACAGAAAATGGAAAATATATTAAAAAAGAGTGGAAAAAAATTGCTGATAGATATAAGCATGATATTAAAATTGTTGGCCTTAATGCTATTCCAAAGTTTATTTTTGAAAATAATAATTCGTTGTACAAAACATTTATATCTTCAGAATTTTTGAAAAAGAATTTTTTAGCTGGAAATGGGGTATATGTTTGTACCGAACATAAAAAAAACATAATTAATAAATACTTAGAAATTCTTGAGGAAATTTTTTATAAAATTTCAAATATGGATGATGAAATGATCTACAATGAAATTGACAAAAATGTTTGTATAAGTGGTGTGAGGGACACAAGATAATGAATTTAAATTTTTTGACAAATAAAGATTTGTTAATAACTGGAGGCACAGGAAGTTTAGGTAAAGCATTAATAAGCTACATTTTAAAAAAAAAAATCAAACTTAAAAGATTAATTATTTTTAGTAGAGATGAATTTAAGCAATCGGAATTACAAAAAAAATTTCCTGAGGAAAAATTTAAATTTTTAAGATATTTCTTAGGAGATGTAAGAGATATTAATAGATTAAACGTGGCTTTTAGGTCTGTTGATTATGTGATCCATGCCGCAGCACTCAAACAAGTACCCTTCGCTGAGTATAATCCTTCAGAATTCATAAATACTAATATTTTAGGATCGAATAATGTTATCAGTGCATGCATTAGTAATAACGTAAAAAAAATAATTGCACTTTCAACTGACAAAGCATCTTCACCGATTAATTTATATGGAGCTACGAAATTATGCTCAGATAAGTTATTTTTAGCAGCAAATAATATTTCAACAAATAAAGGTACAAAATTTTCTGTAGTAAGATATGGGAATGTATCTGGAAGCAGAGGTTCAGTAATCCCAATTTTTTTAGAACTAGATAGGAAAAATAAAAATTTTAAAGTTACAGACCCTGAGATGACCAGATTCAGTATTAGTCTGCAAGAATCTGTAGAAACGGTGTTTTGGTCTCTTCAAAATAGTGATGGTAGAGAAATAATTATTCCAAAACTTAAAAGTTATAATATTTTAGACATTGCAAAATCTATTAACCCTAGGAGAAAAATTGATATCATAGGTTTAAGACCTGGAGAAAAAATTCATGAGGAATTAATTTCAGTACATGATTGGATAAACACAGTTGATTATGGTAAATACTATGCAATTAGATCAATTGATTATAATTTAAAGAAAAAAAAATCTATCAAATATAAGAAAGTTAAGAAAAATTTTTCATTCTCAAGTGATAAACCATTAAAATTTTTAACAGTACCAGAAATAAAGAAAATAATTAGTAAAATCTAATAATGAATTATTTTCTTACAACAAGAAAACCTTTACTAATATACAAACTTTACTTAAATTCTTTTAAAAAAAATTTTGAAATCAAATACAATAATAAGAAGGTTTCTTTTCTACATTTAAGAATTCGTAAATTACCATCATTTAGGTATTTTATATTTTTATTTTCAATCTTAGTAACAGGAAAAATTTTTGATAAAAAGACTAGAGCAAATATTAGTTATAATGATGTTATCCTGGGAAACCATGTAATTTCTTATGTTTATAGGAATTTTAAGTCATATGATTCTAAAATTTATTTCTATTTTTATCTCATTAAATATTTTTACTTAGCTGGCTGTTACATAAAAACATCATTAACCTATCTTAAGAAATATAATTTTAGATGTGTTTATCTAGATCACTTAATGTACCTAAATGGGATATATTATCAAATATTTGCAAAAAATAAAAAAATTATTTATTCAAATAATTATCCCAAATCAGCTTATATGATTGATTTTAACAAGAAAAAAAAAATATATCATGATTTTTCAAATTCCTTCAGATTAGCATACTTAAAAAAAAATTTGACCAATAAACAGGAAAAAAAAATAGAAAAATTTAAAAAAAAGTATCTCAAAACAAGTACTAGATTTATTGCCCATATGAAAAACACAAAATATTATAGATTAGATAAAAAATCAAAATTAAGATTTTATGATTGTCAATATATAATTTTTCCTCATTCATTTACGGATGCTCAGATGGTTACAGGATTTTCTGGTTTTGAGTCAATGGTCGATTGGTTGATTTTTACTTTAGAATTTATGAAAAAAAATAATAAAAAAGCTATTATCAAAGCACACCCAAATTTTTTTAAAAAAGATTTTGGTATTTTAAGTCTTTGGGACAAAAAAATTTTTGAGAATATAAAAAAAAGATATGAAAATGAAAAAAATTTCTATTTTATAGACAAAAGTGTGGATAATTTAGAAGTTTTAAAACAATTAAATAAAAATTGTATAGGTCTATCACATCATGGCACTGTGATTTTAGAGATGGCTCTTCATAATTTTAAAACCATTTCATCTTTAAAATGTCCTTGGGATTCAAGATACAAAGTTTCAAATAATTGGTCAAATGTAAGCGAATATAAACAACTTTTATCTAAAAAATGGGGTGAACTAAATTTTCATGATAAAGATGATTTAAATAAAACATACTATCAGTATTTTTTGGATAATTTTAGTTTTAATGGGAAGTATTCAATACATGAGATAATGAAAAGAAGTTTAAATAAGTCTATTTCATCGCTAAGAAATGATCCAAAAATATTTTCAACTGATGCCTCAATTAAAGATATAAATTCACAAGAAAAAATTTTTGATAAATATTTTCCTATAAAAAAACAGAAAAAATTTGTAAAAATTTTTTCAAATAATATTGAAGAATTATAAATTATGAACCGTACAAATAAAATTATTTATCTTTTATCGAATAGAGAAAAATATTTGGTTTGTTTAATTCTAATCCTCTCAATTTTGAATATGATTTTAGACGTTTTTTCAATTGGTATATTAATACCTCTTTTTGCAAATTTAACTGATCAAATAAAATTTGATAATGAATTCTTTAATCTAATATTAAGTTTTTTAGAATATGAAATATTTAAACAAACTTCGTCTGTCGTATTAATTATAATATTAATTTTTCTTTTCAAAAATTTAATTATCCTGCTTCTTAAGTGGTTTGAAAATGAATTGACTTATGGTTTTTTAAGAAAAAATTCAAAAAATTTATTGAATTTTTACATAAATAAGAATTATCTTTTTCATTTGAATAATAATTCATCAGAGTTAATAAAAAATATCCAAGGTGAATGTAACATAGTTAGTTTTAATATTTTGAGACCTTTTTTATCCATAATTTCGTTGCTTATTTCAGTTATAACTATTCTAATACTTTTGATTGGTATTAATGCTAAAATTACAATCGTAACAATATTATTTTTTTCGATTATAGGTATTATTTTTTCAAGTTTCACAAAAAAAATTTTAAAAAAATTAGGTAAAGATAGGAATAAATATAGTGGTTTATTGTTAAAAAGTTTACAACAAACATTTTCAAGTATTAGAGAAATCATAATTTCAAATAAGAAAGTTTTTTTCTTAAATCATTTTGATAATAGCAATGCTAAAGTTTTACAATCTGGTATAAAAAGTAATTTTATTTATTCCATACCAAGATCAATTATTGAAATTTCTTTAGTATTACTAATTGGAGCAATTATTATCTATTTAGATACTTCAAAAATATTATTTACTGAAATTATTCTTACTTTAACAACGTTTTTAGTGGGTGCATCTAGATTAATGCCAGGTATAAGTAATATTTTTTCAAATATATCGGTATTAATTTATAATCTTAATTCTTTAAATATTTTTAGTGAAGACTTTTTTAATTTTTTAAAAACAAATAAAAAAGACCAAAATAAAAAACAAATTAGTTTCAAAAAGCTACAGTTTAAAAATGCTAATTTTAGATATCCTGGAAGAACAAAAAAGATAATTTCAAATTTAAACCTAGATCTTAAATTTAATGATAAAATAGGAATAATTGGAGATACAGGATCTGGAAAGTCAACTTTGATCAATATTTTAACAGGACTTTTGAAGCTAAACAAAGGTGAAATTCTCATTGATGGTTTGAAAATAAAAAGTTTTAATAGAGACTGGTATAATATAATTAGTTATGTCCCACAAAATATTCTTACTTTGGATGAAAACTTAAAAGATAACATTACTTTAGGCGAAAAAAAAATTAATTCAAATTACTTGAATAAGATATATAAGATTTTAAATCTTAACGAGGTAAAAAAACGCTATTCAAATTCAAGCACAATTGGAGAAAGAGGATCTAAAATCTCAGGTGGGCAAAATCAGAGAATTGGCTTAGCAAGGGCATTTTATAAAAAATCAAAAATATTAATTTTAGATGAGGCTTTAAACTCTATAGATGTAAGATTAAGAGATAAAATTTTAGATAGTATATTTGAGATTTATAAAGATAAATTAGTGATACTAGTAAGTCATCAAATTGATGCACTCAAAAAATTTAATATCATATTAAAAGTCGAAGATGGTAAAATTGTTAGGATAAGAAAAAAGTAAAACTAATGAAAAAAAAAATTCTTGCATACATTTTTACAGGTTCTTTTAAAAATCAACAATACATTCACAATAAGTTAATCTCAAGTATATCAAAAGAATTTAGCAAGGTAATATTTATAGATTTAACATTTCTAATTTTTAAAATAAATGAAAACAACAAAGTGCTAAAAAAAAATTTTTTTTTACCAAGAACATATCATCAATTGGATTTTTTTTTATCAAAGTATGAAGTAATAAGTTTTATTGCTTTGGGAAATGATTATGAATTTTTTAAAGTATTACGATTATTAAAAAAAAACAACGTAAAATTAATTCTCAATAAGTCCATTGGACTCAATAAACAAAATAAAGTTTTTAAATTAGCAGGTCGACTGGAAAAAAAACTTCAATTTTTTATTTTTAGGTTTTTAGTATTTATTAATTATCTTCCAAAAATTGATTTAGTTTTTGAAGGATCAAAAGAAAACATATCAAGAATTAACAAACAATTAGGTAGAAAAATAGATAAAATTTTGCCATTTTTAAACATTTCTTATATAAAAGATATTGTTCATATAAATTGTAGAGCTTACGATAGTTATTTAGATAATTTAAAAGAAATTTCTGAAAAATTTATAGTTTTCCTTGATGGGGGTTTTGATCATCCAGATGTTCAATTGCATGAAAAAAAACAAAGCTCTGAAAATAGAAAAAAATATTATCACTATCTAAAAAAAATACTTAATAAATTGTCAAAAATGTATAATAAAAAAATTATATTTTGTGTTCATCCTAAAGTAAATGAAAAAAAAATTAAAATTTTTTTTAAAGGTGAAAAAATAAAGTTAATTAAGTATAAAACGCAAAACTATATCTTGAAAGCGTTTATGGTAGTGATGCACGAGTCAAGTAGCACATTTGATGCTTTGATCCTAAAAAAAAGAATTATAAATCTTAATAGTATTTTAATGGGTAAGTATTATTACAATAGAAATAAATTTTATCCTCAAAGAGTAAAGATTCCATCATATAAAATGGAAAATTATAAAGACATCAATAGACTAGACATTGATAGATATTTTAAGAATAAAGACAATCTTTACGACAATTATCTAAAAAATTTTGTTAAAAATATTAATAGCTATAAAAAAATTTTTTTTAACAAAAAAATAAAATCTAACTATCCTAAATTTGATAATTTACCTGGATCAATTCAAATAGCAAAAATTATTAGAAAAAAATTTTTTTGATAGCAATGAAAAGAAATTGTAATTCAAAATTTTTTATTTTTGAAAGATTTTAGTTGACAAGCCTCTAAGTCCCAGGGAAAATTAATGTCCCATCCATCTTTTTCATTCATTTCGTACATGTATCCCTTCTTCCCCCAAAATCTCCCATCCTTAATCATTTGCTTATATGGTCTTATGAATATTGCCCCATTATCAGCAAATATTGGTTTGATTTTTCCAGAGGAAAGTAAAGTGTGTGATTTTTCGTTGGGATTATGGTTTAAAGGTTTTTTATTTGTATCCCAAAAATAATCAAAAATTCTTGTTACCGAAAAAAGACTATCATATTTTTTTTTGTTAAAATTTTTATATATTGTAATTGCTTTGTTATAATGAAGTTCATTTACGAATGGATTTGTTAAATGAGCCCATAAAACTACATCTGTCTCAAATAATCCAAGCATGTTTTTAATCATTTCGTTTGGTGTAGTAGATTTTTCATCACAATATTTTTTATCTCTCTTAACAAATATTACTTTCTTTGACCCATTATATTTATTACAGATATTCTTTAATTTAAGATCATCACTTCCTACTATGATCTCATCTATATTCGATTTAATTAATTGTTGAATTTTATTTTCAATAAGAGAACAATTATAAATTTTTTTATACATTTTGTTTTTAACTCTTTTACTCCCTTTTCTTGCTATAATAACTCCCGTAATTTTCATTTAAAATATTTTTTTAATCCCTCTATAATTATGTTAGAAGCATATGAAATTTCACTTTTACTATGAGATGCTGATATAAAGATTATCCCATTATTTGGATAATAAATATTTTTATCAAATAAAAACCTTTTAAATTTAGTTATATTAATACTTTTATTTTTTTCAAAGAAATCTCGTGATTGTCGATCTTTAATAAGTTTTTTTGAGAACACAATCCTTACTATTGACATATATCTGTAAACACGGACATCTAATGAATTTTTTTTGCAAAAGTTATTAATTTTATTTTGCATATAAGATGCATTATCACTTATTTTTTTAAAGATTTTGTTTTTGTTCTTTATTATGTGTTTTAAATGCTGATCAGCAAAAAACATATTTTGAGAATTTCCAGAAAATGTTCCTCCAAAATATACAGATAATTTTTTTTTAAGCAAAATTTTCTCAATTTTTTTTGTGATTGCAATAAATCCAATTGGAACACCAGATCCAAAAACTTTTCCAAAAGTAGAAATATCTGTTTGAATATTAAAGTGATCTTGTAATGATTTACAATTTGTTCTCAGTCCAGTGATAATTTCATCAAATATGAGTAAAATTTTGTTTTTTTTTGAAAAATTATCCAAAAATTTCAAATATTTTTTTGAGTCGGGAAGGGGTAGACAACCCTGAATAGGTTCAATTAAAATACAAGATATCTTATTTTTAAATTTTAAAAGAATTTTTTTTGTTTCTTCAATATTGTTATACGGAATAAGTATTAATCTTTTTTTATCAACTTCACTTAAGCCATCGCTTAACTTTATCTTATTTAATTTTCTATCCGAACTATATAAGAATTGGTCAACAGAACCATGCCAACTTCCTGTAGTGGAAACTACCATATCTTTACCTGATATTGCTCTCGCAATTCTCACAGCTTTTATGTTACTTTCACTTCCTGAATTACAGAAAACAAACTTTGAAAATTTTGGTAATATCTTTTTTATGTTTTTTGCATAGTTAACACTTTGGATGTTTGGTGCTGAGATGTTTGATATATTTTTACTATGAAAATTATTGAAAATTTTTTTGCTAATCTTAGTGTTATGACCCAGCATGTTAGCACCAGAACAACATGCCAAATCTAAATATTTTTTTTTCTTTATAAAAATATAGCTTCCTTTGGCCCCATCAAAAAAATTACTTTTTTGATAACCCTCATTAAATACAAAGTTTTTCATTACTGATAAATTTTAGTTTGTGTAAAGCTTTTTTTATATAATACATAATAATTTTAAAATCTATATTTTTATAATTTGAAATTTTAAATTTTATAAATTGATCTCCAAATTTTTGAGTGATTTTGACCTAAGAGTGTTCCATCTGCATTACAATCTGTGCATGGTTTTTCACATCTATTACCTTTGAGTAAATTTTTTCTAAATTTGGTTATAGATTTTCCTTTCCAAATATCGATTATATTTTCTTGCATTATATTTCCCATTGCTCTTCTTCTCTGCCAATCTTGAGGGCAAAGAAATACATCTCCATTCCAGTCAATTAAAAATTGATAAGATGGATAGTAACAGGTAGTGTGAACAGAATTTGATAATTGATTTCCCATTTTTACAGTGCCAGTTCTATTAGTAAGCTTTACACCAAAATTCTGACTATCATCATACCACCTATCTCTCAATATGACAAAATCTTCTGGTATCTTCGCTTGAGAAATGATTTTTTTAAATTTATCTATTTGTTCTGGCCCATCATACATACTTATTAGACATCGCCCAGCTTTTGAGTTGTATATTTTCTTTAACATTTTAGGATTTAAAACATCCCCATTCGTAACAATTTCTACATTTGAAACTTTAGAAAGTTTAGATGTTATATATTCAATATCTTTATGCAATAGTGGCTCACCATATCCACACAAAGCAATTGAACCACTATAGTTAATTTTTTTTAGCTCTTTAGATAATTTATTTATTAAATCTCTACTCATTTTTTGATAAGTATCCGGTGCAATTGAGTCATCAGATTTAGGACAAAAAACACAAGATCTATTACAAACATCTATTAAACTTAATTCTATCCAAGAAGGCAATGGAACTCCTTCATAAAATTTTATACCCTCATCAACAATTGCTTTTCTTCTTTTAATATTTTTTTTAATTGTATCCTTGGGGTCAAGGGGCACTGGGGGTTTATTATGTCCGATTTTTTCCATGTTATTTATAAAAGATCATAATCAATAGATTTTGATTTCGAGAAATCGATTTCAGATTTTAATTCATTATATTCGTTTAATTTTTTTTTCATTAAATCTATCATTTGTTCATTTTTATATTTTTTACCTTTTTCAGTTAAAAAATATGAAAATTGTAACTTTTTTTTTTCATCTTTTGAGACTTTTACGTTTATTAATTTTTGTTTTTGTATTTCTTTAATCATTAAATTCAATTTCCCGAGGCTACAACCAATTTCTTTTGAGAGAAATCTTTGTGATATTTTTTCTTTCTTACTTATTACTCTTAGAATTGCAAGAACAATTTCATTTTTATAATTATATTTGTTCATTATATGAACATTATCGTTCAATTAATGAACTGTAAAGAAATATATTTATTTTCTCATATTTGATGATTTTCAATAATTTTAAGATGATGACCCATAAATAAAAAAGATAACTTGATTATTATCTTTATTTTTTTGATTATTTTTATATGTCTATATTACAAATTAAATTAATTCTTATAAAAATTTTAAAAAAAACAAATGCTTACTAATAATAAATTTTATTGGAATAAATTTTATAATTCTGAAAAAAAAAACATCAATCCATCTAATTTTGCAAAATTTTTAAAAAAAAAAGTGATAAAAAGAAGTGATAATATACTTGATGTAGCCACTGGAAACGGTAGGGACGCCTTTTATTTTTGTAAATATACAAATTTTGTATATGGAATTGACAAATCCAATGTTGCAATTAAACTGAATAATAGAAAAACAAAACTTAAAAAAATAGATAATTTATTTTTTTCTAATTCATCTGCAGAAAATATAAGTTTATTTAAAAAAAGAAATATAACTTTGATTTATGCGAGATTTTTCTTACATGCAATAAAAGAAAAGATTGAAGATAAATTTTTATTAGAAATAAAAAAATATTTTCATAAAAGGACTAAAATTGCATTAGAATTTAGAACAAATAAAGATGAATTATTTAAGAAAGGAAGAAAAATTAGTCGAAATGAGAGAATTACATCTCATTATAGAAGATTTATAGAATTAGAAAAGTTTGAAAAAAAAATAAAAAAATTAAAATTTAAGATCATTTATAAAAAAATTGGAAAAAATTTATCAAAAACTAAAAATGAAAATCCTCATTTATGTAGATTAATAATGAAATGCTCATGAAAAAAAAGAATAAAAAAAAAGGTATTTTATTTTGGATAACTGGCCTGTCGGGTGCGGGTAAAACTTCAATATCCAAAAAAATTTATAAAAAAATAATTTATACTTATGGAAAAACTATCTTAATAAATGGTGATGACATAAGAAGAATTTTTGATTTAAAAGGATATAGTTATAAAGATAGAAAAAAAATTGGATTACAGTATTCAAGGCTTTTCAAAAAAATTACAGACCAAAATATAAATATTATTTTTGCAGGTGTCGTATTGATTGAAAGTGTGAGAAAATGGAATCGTAAGAATATTGATAATTATTTGGAGATATATCTAAAAGCAGATATAAAAAAAATTATGTCAAATAGATATAAGAAATTATATTCTAAAACATCAAATTTAGTTGGATTAAATATAAAAGCAGAGTTTCCAAAAAAACCAGATATAGTCATAAATAATGATTTCAAAAAAAGTATTTTGGATATCTCTAAAATACTTTTTGAAAAGATTAAAAGAATTAGTTAAAAACTCTTTTAAAAATATTTTTTATTAGTGAATTAAAAAAAATTAAAATTATCAGTAAAATATTTTGTTTATTATCAAATCTTATTTTTGCCTCTTCAAACATGTGATCTAAAAAATTTAATTTGCTCGAGTACCCACCAGAACTTACCTCTCCAATTAAATTTTGCTTATCAGTACAAGCTCCTTCCGCATTTTTAGTGATCAATATTTTATAGTATACATCATAATCAGCTGAACATTTGTATTTAGTATTAAAAAAACCTATTTCTTCAAATTTTGATCTTCTAATATAAAATCCTGTAGAATGCGAAGTAGCAAAATCAAAATTATATATTAATCTTTTTTTATTAAAACCGTATTTAGTCAAAGTATCTTTTGTATAATGTCTTTTTACAGTACCAAATACAAAGTCAACATTTGGTTTTTCGTTTATTTTACTTTGAATTATTTTTAAAGCGTTAACTGTCAAAAGATCGCCAGAATTGACATAAACTATGAATTCTCCATTTGAAATCTTTGCCCCTTTATTCATAGCGTGATAAATACCATCATCATCCTCAGAGATTATGTAACTAATATTATCTTTATATTTGTTTATTAATGAAATAGTGGAGTCTTTTGAATTACCATCAATGATAATATATTCAAAATTTTTAAATTCTTGATTTAAAACGCTTACTATTGTTTTTTGAATATTGTTTTCATCATTTTTGACAACTGTAATTATTGAAAACAAAGGTTTTGTTATTTTATTCATCGATTATAAAACTTAGTAGTGTATAAATAATTAGATTATTACAACTTTTAAATCAATGGTAAGTTACCAATATAAATTAAAATTCTTTTTTAAAGAAGTATTAGTAATTTTTAAAGTCTTAAAGAAATAGGAAAAGCTATAAAATAAATCTTAAAAAATCTTTTTACAAAAAAAATATGATTTATAAAATATAATATAATGATTGATAGTATTGGTATAACTGGATCAACTGGCAGTTTAGGTCGAGTATTTTTAAAAAAATTTAGAAAATTTAAAATCAAAAAATTTCAAGGTGATATTAGAAATCGACAAGAAGTTTTTAATTGGGTATCAAAAAATAAAATAAGAATAATAATCCATCTTGCTGCTGTAGTTCCAATCAAAATTGTAAATCAGAATAAAAAAAAAGCAAAAGAAGTTAATCTTATGGGAACTAAAAATATCGTTGATGCCTCAATTAAAAATAATATAAGTTGGTTTTTTTTTTCATCTACATCACATGTATACGGTTCCTCTAGTAAACCAATATCAGAAAAATGTTTTAAAAAGCCTATCTCATTTTATGGACAAACAAAATTAATAGCAGAAAAGTATATAATTCAAAATTTTAAAAAGGAACAAATTCCATTTTGTATTGGGAGAATATTTAGCACAACAAATAAAAATCAAAAAAAAAATTATCTCGTTCCTGATTTGAAAAAGAAGATTAAATTATCAAAAAAAAAAATTATTTTAAGAAATCTAAATCATTATAGAGATTTTATTTCAATGGAGGATATTTCACAAATTATATTTCTATTATTGAAAAAAAAGTATCAAGGCATCATAAATTTGGGTTCAGGTAAACCTACTTTCTTAAAAGATATTGCACTTAAGATTTCTCAAAAATTTAAAAAGGAGGTTCATTTTGAGGATAATAAAAATACTACACATTTAGTTGCGAATAACATGATTTTAAAGAAGATTTATAAAAAAAGCCTTAATACAAATCTCGAAAAAATGATTTTTTGATATGATTAAAATTCTTTTTGATAGCAGTATTCTTTTTCATCAAAAAGTTGGTGGGATATCAAATTATATTGTAAAAGATTGATAAGTGAAAAATAACTTAATTTCAGTTTTAATTACAAATTACAATAAATCAAAATTTTTATACAAAAGTTTAAAAAGTTTAACTTCACAAGACTATCATAATTACGAAATAATTCTCTATGATGACTGCTCTACTGATAATTCAATTCAGATTATAAATAACTTTAAAAAAATAAATCTTATAAAAAATAAAAAGAGAAAAGAACATTCAAAAGCTTTAAATCAAATACATGGTCTTAAAAAAGCATTTTTGAAATCAAAAGGAAATATCATTTGTTTGATGGACTCTGATGATTTTTTTAAGAGAAAAAAATTAAAAAAGATAAACGAGTATTTTGAATTATATAAAGAAAAAAAAATCTTATATGATTTACCAGTTGTTTCACCAAAAAATTATTTTAAAGAGACTAAAAAAAAAAGAAATCCAAATATTTGGCCTGTTATTTTCCCCACAAGTTGTATTTCTGTTAAAAGAAAATATTTTAGATTATTCCTTAAAAATATTGAAATAAATAAATTTAAAAATTTAGAAATCGATGCCAGGATTAATATATTTTTTTATTTCTATTTTAACCAATACAATATAATTAGTAAAAAACTAACAAATTATAATTTTGATGACTCTGGAATTACATCGAATATTCCTAAATATTCAAAAAAGTGGTGGTTTAGAAGATCTGAGGCTTTTGATTATTTAAAATTGATTCTTAATAAAAAAAAAAAAATATTTAAATTAAATTTTGATTATATTGTTACAAAATTTATAACTAAATTTTTAAAATATCATAAATGACAATTTTTATATATTTCTACCTCATAATTTTTTCTTTAATTGGATATGGAATTATTACCAGTAAAATTTTAAATATTCGACAAACTTGTCTTGGAATTTATGGAATTTTAGGTTTCACACTTTTAGCTTTTATTTCATACTCAAGTTCTATTTTTACAAGTCATAATTTAGTTTTTAATTCAATAATATTTTTTTTTGGCCTTTTATTATTTTTTTGTTATTCAAGAAGTATTAAAAATTTTAAAAAACAATTTTTATTAGTAAATTTTATTTGTTTAATTTCATTATTTTTTATAATGGTTTCAAAAAACCATGACGATTTTCCATATTATCATTTTCCCTATATATCTTTATTAGCAGAGTATTCTCATCCAATCGGTTTAGGTTTAATAAACAATGGTTTTAGAAGCCCATCTTCCATATTTTTTATTAGCTCGATGTTTTATTTGCCAAAAGCAGAAATTTACTTATTTCATTTATCACCAGCATTTATTCTTGTATTTGCTAATGTAATTTTTTTAAAAACAATTTTTAACAAAGAAATTTATATAAAGAATAAATTTTATAATTTTTATAGTCTTTTTGCTTTTTGCTTTATAAATGTTTTTTTCTATAGATTAGCGGAGCATGGCACCGATAGATCAGGTATGATTCTGTTGTTAATTGCATTTAGTTACTTAATATATATTTGTAATTGTTACAAAAAACTCAATAATTATGAAATTGATTTGTTTAAAATTTTTACGATTTTAATTTTTTTTGTTGTATCGATAAAACCATTTTATTTAATAAATTTACCTTTATTTTTAATAATTTTATATAATAAATATTCCAGAGAAGTATTTTTGAACTTATTATTTTCACCTGTTT
>MDSV01159674.1_pt1 | contig 32892 bp, 29 predicted proteins | sample 810851 | NCBI WGS metagenome assembly MDSV01 (sample SAMN05326640, study PRJNA326480) | marine metagenome | isolation source: seawater | place: Atlantic Ocean: North East | collected 2012 | reverse complement strand
CGTCCGGTTAAAAGCCGGATGCTCTACCTGACTGAGCTACAGGCCCAACGTAGCAACTTGGGCTTTTAGGCCGTCATGCCTACTGTTCATATAACTTGCGGAGCCGGAAGAATAGCCCCGCTTAGCAGGGCGCGCTCAAAAAATTGCTATTTTTTGACTTGTGAGCGCAAATATCCCTATTGATAGGCAATGAATAAAGGCTTCGGAATTCATCTCTAATTCAATGGAAGAGGGGCATTTTACAGAACAGAATGTGATTCGAGAAATTGAATTAATTAAAAAACATTCAATTGAAAAAAAATGGAAATCGCCAACTGGGGAATTATTTCATCTAAATTTACCCCATACAGTATACCCTCCAAGAGAAGATACGAACTTATTGGCTGATGCCCTTATTAAGCTCGGACCGGGCAAAGGAAGGAAATGTTTGGAAATAGGAATTGGCAGCGGAGTCTTATCTCTTCTCTGCCATAGGCAAGGGTGGAAAGTCTCTGGCTGTGACATCAACCCTTTAGCAATAGCATCTTCAATCGAATTATTTTCTAGAAATAGTGCTCAAGAGATTCGCGTCAATGAAGGAGGACCTGGCCCGATTAAGGATGGTAGTATCAATCAATGGACAAATGGTGAAAGTTATGATTTAATTTTTTGGAACCTACCTTACATAAACATGGAAAATATCACTGAAGGTGTTCTTGGACCTTTAGAAGATGCAGCATTAATAGATACTAGCAGTTCAAGTTTACTTAGTTTAACTCTGGAAAAAATCGATCGATTTGATATTTTAAATAAAAATGGCATTGCATTATTTCTAACAGGAAATAAGTATAACGATGACAATTTGGAAAAAATCGCTGTAAAGCACGGCTTTGCCTGCAGAATAGTTGGGACAAGAACTTTTGATGATAGTGAAACTATCAAGATTTTAGCTTTGTGGAGACCGTACCAAAATACTACTAAAGAGCATGTGAAAAATATCACTTCCACGAATACTGAATTACTAAAAACTAACTGGAAGGTTGGAAGTTCTTTATCAGCCGATAGGCAAACTAAAGGACGTGGACGAAGGGGTAGAAAATGGATTAATGCTGAAGAAGCTTTTGCTTGTTCATGGAAGATAGGAGATCAAAGCCATATTAACCCAATTATTTTACAAATGATTTGTGGAAATTTGGTTAAGAAGTCTCTTGATGATATAAATGAGAACAAAGAAAGTTCACTTTTAGTACTTAAATGGCCCAATGATATTCTGTCGGTAAATGGTGGAATCGCAGGTAAAATATCAGGTATTTTATTAGAATCAAGAAGCACTGGAAGGCAGACTGATATGGTATTAGGCGTAGGGATAAACATTAATCAATCTACCAATAGAAATATAGATTTTACCATGAGTTCAACTAGTTCGTTAACTGAAATAGTTGATAAGAAGCAGTTACAACGATCTATTGAATGTAGGATTTCAGGATTGTTTGAAACTATAAAGGAGTTGCCAAATACCAATTTCAAACTGACTTTAGAGGGCTGTATTGAAGAATTGAATTTTGGATTTAGCACCCCTAATGACTTAATCTATAGAAATAAGAAAGTCAAATTTGATAACATTAATCAAGAAGGCTTGGTTACATTGATTGATGAAAATGGCCGAACATATCTTTGCGATGATGGTGAATCGATAACATGGAAATTTAATTAGAATCTAATTCTGCATCAACTGCTTCACTTTTCATATTTTCACGTCTCTTTTGCAATCCAAAAAGCAACAATGCAGCACCTAAAGGATATACAATGAAATCAAGCAAAAATACTCTTGAAATATCAATCTCTGCTGAGGCCTCTCCTGATTCAAGAATTATTTCAGCGTCATGACTGCCCAGGGATTTAGATTTGTAATTGTGTTCATAAGAATCTCCCTCAGTTAATACAATGTTTTGCATGAAAACTTCCGTTGAACCATCAGTAATTTTCAAACTTCCAGTTAAATCGCTAGTTGCCTTAATTACAATAATAATTTCATCACCTTTCAAGGTATCAAATGATTTAACCATCATTGAATTTTCAGCGCTATCTAACTCGGTTGATTCAACCCAACCGTGAATAATAAAACCGGCACATAGAATCGCAATACCTGATAAAATCAAAACATCGCTAAATTTCATTGCTTCTGCAGTGCCTCCAGCCCCCATGCACCAGTGGGACAAGTAGTAACAAAAGAATCTTTCATGAGTTTTTAACGAGATTTAATCGTTGCCTCACCAAACGTATTTTACCACTTGTAGTAATTGATTCAATCCCATAATCATTGAGATTTTTTACTGAATTAAATTGCTCTCTGAGTAAATATGAATCTGGTAATGACGCTTCGATAATGGCAACTCCTTGATTGATATATTCATTCTTATTATCTATGGGCAAATTATGTTCTAAAACAAAATCGAATAACCTTAAAGGCTTTACAAGCTCTAAATCCAATGCAATTTTGTCAAGAATTTTTGAAAACTTGTTTCTCGAGTTATATTTCGAATCAAAACTAACACCAAGCCAACGCCTTTTCCCTCTTAGAGCCTTAGATAGTCGTTTGGCCATGATCCATACAAACTGAAATTGGCTTTATTTCTTTGGATAACATGAAATCATAGATTCTTTTGCATATTAATGTCGAACCATGGAACAAGATACTGAAATCATTTCAGATTCAACTCCAAATTTATTGGATGAATATGAAAATAATGAGATCTCTCTAATTAAATTAGCCAAAACATTGCTTTCTAGTGCTACACTACCTCATATAATCCTCGTAACCACATTATCAATTGTACTATACATCATGTCAAGTGTTGACTCATTAATCGAAACAGTGGCAATTATATTCCTTAGCCTGAGCATAGGATATGCTATTACTGCTTTATTTAGCAAGAATGAAACTATAAAGAATTGGATTACACTTGACCAAGAAAGCACCTCAAGTTCTAACTTTGTAAAACGAAACATATTGAAATTCCGCATTTGCGCATTACCATTATCAATATCCTTAATGTCATTTTTTGTACTATACTTATGTTTTAGCGATGATGGACTTATTCCAATAGGTTTGGAATTCTTTCCCCTAGCACTTGGTAGTCTTTTTGTCGTCTGGTCAATTGTACAAGGCACTTCATTCACTCAGTGGGCATCATCGAACAGTGCTAAAAATTCTAGAACTACTAGAATGAATCAAAATCTACGAACATCTGTAATTAATGGGGGTTTAATAATAACCATTTGTGCAATGATTGTTGCTGCATTATTTTACAAAATAAACAATTTTGATAAAGGCATTCTTGATGTATTAATTGCAAGCCTTCCTTTTTCCTTTATCGCAATCGCAGTCTATGCGGCAAATATAACATATACATGGAAGATCAAAACTTTAGCCTCAATGAAAAGTAAATTACATTTTTTCAGTCACCGTTGGTCGCTAATTTGTCATATGTTTGTAACTTGGCACTTACTTACCATATGGCGCCAAAATTTCATGGGGACAAATAAAGTTCAACTATATATGGAAGAAATATCATTGATGATTTTCACAGTCTTTATTGCAATTTGGTCAATGACTGCAAAGGGATACAAGAGTAAATTGAAATTGATAAATGAAGAGAATGCTCTTTCATGGGGTCTTGCTTTTGGCTATGCATATGCCGGCAGTGTTGCCATGTTAACCAACGTATTCGATGACATATCAATTGTTATGCAAATCGGACATGGAGTAGTAATATTAACTGTGCTTGTCATTCACAAAAAAGTACTTGTTTCAGTCATAGGAAAAGATGACATAGAAATTGAAGTTAAAAGAATTTTAGCCAACGATAACGAATTAAATTCTGAGTCTAGCATTACAGAAGAAAATGAATACGAGAGTGATGAGGAAGTAGATGAAGCATGGCAGGAAGATGACGATGTTGATTGGAGCGTACCGCCCAATTCTGCAATAATTGAAGATGTTGAATGGGAAGAAGTTATTGAGGTCGATTAAACATTTTTTATTCCAGATAATAATGTTACAACCCTAATTGAATTTTCAAGGTCTTCGCTTACTCTAGCACCTAAAATCACTTGTGCATCTGAATCTAACGCTTCTGTGAATAATCTTGCTACGGAATCTACTTGGCTTAAAGACATACCAAGTCCACCCTCTATCTGAATCAAGCATCCAGTAGCACCACCCACATCTAATGCTGCCAATGGTGCCATCATTGCAGACTCGAGAATTTTTTCGGGTTCATTAGGTTCACCCATCCCTACCAATAATGTAGCATTTCCCTCCTGCTCAACTATTGTTCGCAAATCCATTAAATCAAGATTTATCAATCCCATTCTCAACAAAGTCCTTACTAATCCATCCACTAAGTCTTCAACCCATTCTGCTCCCATTTGCCAAGATCGCCCTCTTTCTCTAGCTTGCCTTGCTAGACGTTCTAACGATAATCTAACAGTAACATGAGCAAACTTGTCTAGTCGATTAAAACCTTCTTCTGCTATTTCTAAGCGAGTAGATTGTACTTCAAACGGCATTGCTGAAACCGCGATAACAATCGAACCTGACAATCTAGCTTGTCTGGCGAATTCATGTGCTGCGCCAGTACCTGTGCCACCACCTAACCCAGTAAGTAGAATCACTAATTCAACAGGTTCCATTATTTTTCTAACCATGGCAGATACACTTCGCATGCGTTGCTCTGCAAGTGGCGGTAATGCGGCACATCCCATTTTGTCAACAACAGTGCCTAATCTTAACACATGACCACTATTGACTCCAGAGATGCTATCTTCATCAGCGTCAATTAGAAGAATATCTGCTTCCGAATCACAACGAGACCAAGCTCCTTTGGCCCATGAACAACCCAAACCTCCAATCCCTGTGATTAGAATTTGAGATGATTCCATGTCCTAAGCCTGTAGCATAACATCAATGAACTTTGGTACTCATTCGATATATCTTAGGTAACGTCTTCTAGAATCTCTTGCCCAAGCATTGTCAGGTTCGATGAGCAACACTCTATCATAATACTCGATAGCAGTTTCAAACTCAGAAAGGTAGCGGCCATATAAATGACCCAAATTAGATAAAACAGGAATACATTCATCGTCATCAGATAGCATTTTTAACAGTAATTCTTCTGCTGAACCTAAAGCATTTTTCAAAATTAATTCCTCTGCTTCTTCCAGTTCTTCTAACTGCTTATCCGACAAATTGTAAGTATTTTCAAACGGAGTGGACATGGCTCTCATAGTAACCAAATACTCCTGATTATTGAACTATACCCAAAAAATTTCAAAACCGATAGTTTTTGGGAGTATTTAAACTTGCTTAAAACGATAGACTGCGAATAAATTTAACTCAAATATTTGACAATGTTTAAAGGGTTCATATTGGTGGCACAATTCACTGGGTGTGTTTATGTCGCGCAAGCCAATCTCCAAACGACTTGCGCTAAGCATTTCATTGGTGATTGCTCTACTTATGCCGGGTATTGTTTCCTCTTACCACGCGGGTATTGGCGGAGAGCAAAGCAATGCCGGTGAAACAATCAATGATGTTGCTAAAGAAGGGTGTTTATGCCACAATGGTGTTGCAGACAATACTGTTCAAATTATTCTTGATGATGTACCTTATGCTTGGATTGCAGGGGAATCATATGAGTTGGTATTGCAAATTATTGGCGGACCCGATGCGGCAAGTCCTTGGACTGCAGGATTTTCGATGAGAGTATCCGATGGCACTCTTCAAGGTGAAAATTTACAAAACTGGGAAGAAGACACTACTACATTAACCCAAACAGAAGCGGCGGCTGGAAACTCCGATAGATTATGGATTTTCACTTGGTCAGCACCTGCCGAAGGCGCTGGAGTTGTTGACTTCTGGATTACTGGAAACTCTGTTAATGGAGATCAAGGACCAGGCCCCGAAGACAAATGGAACCAACTTATTTTTGCCCTACAAGAAGGGGATGAAACAACTACTGCCTTAGGGACTCGCACCTTATTTGCTGGTGATGGAAATGTCAGCCCTCCAGAACCTGAAGAAACCGGAGTAGACCTAAAGCACATGGGTGCAGAATTTAGAGCACACGTCTTAGGACTATTAGGATTCGGCGCTGTTTTAGCAGTCATACTATTTGCAGGATTGATGCTAAGGTACAGCTTTTCATCTTCTTACAAAGGAAGAAGTAATCAACTTCGATTGCGGTACAAAATCAGGAGAAGAGGTGACCAATAATGGATGATACAATTACCAAACTCTTGAGAGGGGTTGCTAAAGGAGATATCAGTGTTGAAGACGCTAGAAAATCTCTTGAAGATGCTAGTTTAACGGAAGAAGAGATGGAGATGGCCATTGACAAAGGCGTATTTACCACCGCTGACATGGGATCAATTGTAAGTGCAAAACTCGCCCCATCAGGGGCTTCTTACCTGACTATGTTCTTCTTTGTATGGGGCATCTTTTGGCTCTGCTACTGGACGTTTTCGCTAATATACGGGTTAGCCAAGGATTGGGACCAAAGGCAGTTAGCCTTCCACTTAGCCATGTCAGTAACAACCTTGATTTTGATGGGGCTAGTCTATTTAAGATTCATATTGCCAGACACCATTGTTGTGAAAAATGCAATTAACAAATTTGTCCCAGAACATGAAAAAGACTGGAAGGAGTATCAGGTGTGATCTATATGGCTAGAGAATATGAACTCAAACCGGCTCCAGCCATCAACGTTGATGGAACTCAAAATGATTCTGGCAAGATTATTAATCGACGTCAATTTCTAAAATATGGATTTAACACTGCAACTGGGGTGCTGGCTGCCTCACTTGGAGTTCTTGGATTCACTGCAATAATCCTTCCACCTGGTGGAAGCGAAAGCGGAGGCACCAACGGAGTTGTATTCTGGGCTAAAGGCCGTGAAGATGAAGCATGGTATGGTGCTAAGCATGAACTTCAAATGACAAAGGCTGATTTCGTAAATGAAGCTGCGAAATCCAGTACTGGTACCGCTGGTGCTGCAGGCATATGGAATGGGGTCCCGGTCATTGTAGTATATGTTGATCATGAAAAATACAAAGAAACCTCGGAATTTAATGGCAAGGCAAGATTCCAAATGGTTGAAGGATATGATGAAACTGGCAAGAGAGTAGGTCACTTTGAAGACTTGTCAGATTTAGATGCACGGTTATTGCCTTCTGAAAACTTAGTTATTATTTATGGCAGGTGCACCCACCTTTGTTGTATTCCTGGATGGCAACTTGTATCTAACTCATTTACTGACGATTCATGGACTCCTGGCGGTGGCGATGATGGCGGAACTAAACTATTCTGCATATGCCATTCCTCAAGGTTTGATCCTACTGTATTAGAGATGAACTCCAATAGAAATCGTTCTAATGGTGCAACATTTAATTATGCCGGAATAAAAGTTTCCGGTGGACCTGCACCGGTTGGCCTGCCAATCATACCTGTACAGATGAATGGAGATAATATTGAAGGGCTTACTGATTATCTAGATTGGTATACATATTGTGATTGAGGTGAGATTATGACAACAATGTTTTGGATTCTTTGGTTTTTCATAGCCTTCATTATAGTATTAGTTGCCTTTACATTACGTAAGGAAAACGAGGAAATGCCAAGAAGAGAGATTCTTAGAGCAGTAGAATCTTCTGGAAGAATGGGTTTTGCTGAGCGATCTTTCCTTTGGGTATTTTCATGGCTAGACACGCGATTTCGAATCCAAGATTACTGGAATATGTCTAAAGGAGCCTACTACAACATGCACAGGCAAATGCCTCTTACACACGCTGAGAAATATAAATTGAGAATAATTTGGTACTGGTACCCTCTATACTGTCTTGGTGGCATCTCATTCCTTTCATTTATAATTCTAGTTATAACAGGCACTGTACTTGGAATTTATTATGTCCCTGGTGGAGAAGGTATTCCATCACCTGCCTACCTAAGCATGCAATACATTATGACTGAACTGCCATTTGGATATATTATCAGAGCAGTCCATCACTGGGGTACCCACTTCATGGTCGCTAGTGTATTTTTACACATGTGTAGAGTTTACTTTACTGGAGCGTACAGAAATCCCAGAGAATTAAATTGGCTAATTGGCGTAGCATTGATGGCTCTTACTATTGTATTTGGATATTCGGGGTATCTACTACCTTGGGATTCGTTAGCATATGGTGCTGCTGTAATTGGAATAAATCTAGCCAATTCAAGCCCGCTTGTTGGCAAGTATATAGCCACATTACTATTTGGCGGCTCTGCTTTAACACCACGAACTGTTACAAGAATGTATTTTATTCACGTATTTATTCTTCCAGTAATCGTAACAGGATTAATTATTGTTCATTTATTTATTGTCTGGGTACAAGGCATTGCTGAGCCACATTGAAGAGGAGGGAGAAAATATGGGACTAGTAGAAAATCTTGGAAGAGTTGCTTCATCATATATGGATGAAAAAGAAAAGCTGCAAACCACTGGTGAAAAGCGTAAGCGAACCCGTCTAGGACACGCTTTTTGGCCACATGAAGTACTTAGAGACATTCTAATTTTCGCCTTTATGGGTGCGGTACTACTATATTATGCATGGATTATCCCTCCACCACTTCACGGTGCTGCTGACCCTTATGCTCAAGCAGGCTTCGTATTCCCTGATTGGTACGTGTTATTTTCCTATGGATATCTGAGGTGGGGTGAATACCTACCACAGTTTGTTGTTCCAACCGGATTTATTGGTGACATAGTTGGACAGCCAGTATTCCCGTGGAATGCTGCATGGTGGGGTGCTGCACTAACTGGAATCCCTGTGGGCATATTGATACTCCCACCATTTTTAGGTGGAAGAGAAAAGCGACCTGTTGAAGATCCATGGTTTGCTGCTGCTGGAGCAGTTTATTTAGCTCACATATGGTTTATTTCAGTATTTTCAATCAATATTTTCCTCGAACTATATCATAAAAATAGATCTGATTATTGTAAATTAGATAGCCATGGAGATTTACTTTGCGGAGTTCGTGAGCCTTGGGTAGCGGAAGCTTTCAATGCCCTACCCTGGGTGATGACAGGGGTATTTTTGTGGATTTGTATCTATTTTGGTGCACGAGGAATCTTGACCAAAGCATGGGGGTCTAGTTTTACTCCGACACACGCCAAACAAATTTTAGTTGGTGCTCTAATTCTTTCCACAGCAGCAACAGTGGCAACTTGGGATGTTTATGACAAAGGTTTCTGGGGTGCTAAAGGTCTCAATACCATTGCAGATTACTCCGAATTAGAAGAAATGCGTTCTCAACCAGTAGATATCCATGTCCATGATACAAATGAATTCACTGATAAGTTTGGTTGGTCAGAGGATGGAATTGTTCCAACTTCTGCATGGCTTGATTGGGTTATATATCAACCTGGACAACAAGTGATTATTGATTTCGCAGATGAGAATGGCCATCAAGATCCAAGCAATGGAATCAATGCTGCATTTAATTCTACAACATTAACAGCAGATGATTACTGGGAATCTTCAGGCAGTTTCACAATTACTGAAGACCCTGTATTATTCCCTGATGGACATCATGAATCTGTTAACAAAATCACTACTGACATATCGTGTGAACACAGAGCCGAAGTGAGAAAAATTAACGATGTGAAAACCGACACTATGATTTCCAGCACCATGGTAGTTACGGATTCTGATGGTGATGTGGTTTCTGAGTTTACTAACTGTGCAGGTGAATCTTTAGATTTAGCAGTTGGAACCTACGATTATACTTTACAAGTCACAATATCAGGACCATTGGCAATAAATGAAACAATGATGAAAGAAATTGAGATGGAAATTACATCATTCCAACCTTTACTGATATGGGGCAGCTCAGCACCTTCATCGATGGAAGGTAAAACCGTAAACCTATCAAACGCTACTGAAATGGCACTAGGTGGAAATAATTTTGACCAACTCAACAACCCTGGCTATCACATGAATCCAAAAAGTTTGGATGCAAAGTTAATCTATGCTATGTTTATCCCATGTCTAACATTTGGGGCCATGGTATTTATTTTGCTAAGATCCATGGCTCGAGGATATGAATTTGAAATGAACAAATGTTACGGTTGCGATCTTTGTGATGACGCTTGTCCAGTAAGACTATTCAATGGAGGAGATAAGTTGAATATTATTTACAACTCATGGAATAATGAGGATGATGGAGTCCCACTATATTCTTGTCTAACATGTACTGCTTGTACTAATGCTTGTCCACAATTAGTCGACTATGATTCATATGTAGATATTCGAAGAGGATTAATTGTTGGCGGTCCACAAGCTGAAATCCCTCACACCGTACTTCAAGCAGTACTTGCTGCAGAGGCCGAAGAAGATGCTGATGCTGATTTCATTACCATCGAAGATTATCCAATTGAATCTAATGTTGGCTATTATCCCGGGTGCGTAGACTACCTAGACCAAGAGATGGTATTCTCTCATGTTAATGAAGGAGACATGAATCTTGGAGATGCTACAACCTCAGCTTTCACTTTATTTGATGAAATGAATATTGATGTATCATATCTAGGAAGAGACTTCCTAAAGTGCTGTGGTCACGACCAAAAATGGCAAGGACTCACTGAAGTATTTGAAAAACTCAAGGCATATAATCAAAAGAAAATCAAACAATCAGGAATTGACACTTTGGTTTCTTCGTGTGCAGAGTGTTTCAGAACATTTGCTAGAGATTACGAACTTGATGACATAAAAGTCATGCATACTACTGAATTTATTATTGAGCAAGGCTTTGACATGGACCTTAAAGTCGAAGAAGCAACTTCGGTAACCTATCATGACCCATGTAGGCTTGGTAGACAGATGGGGATCTATGACGAGCCTCGAGAATTAATTGAGTCTGTTGAAGGTGTAAGTCTTGTGGAGATGGAACATAGTGGCGAAGATGCAATGTGCTGTGGAGTATCAAGCATGATGTCATGCAACGAAAATGCTCGTGCTTTGAGGGTTGCAAGAATGGAAGAAATCAAGTCTACTGGGGCAGATACAATGTTAACATCATGTCCAAAATGTGTCTCACACTTTGAATGTTTGAAGTTTGAAGGTGATGAAAGATATGCTGACATCAAAATTTTGGACGTTGTATCTTTCCTTGCACAACAAATTAATGAGAAGAAAGAAAAGATTACTTCTAATTCACCTATAGCAGTAGATACTGAAGCTTGAATTAATCATCTTCATTCATTCCAACTATTTCATAATTAGATGGAAACAATGCAACAACTACCCCACCAATTAATGCTAATAATCCCCAAAAAAACATCTTCTGTATTAGCATCATTTCTAATGCTAATACAACTAACAATAAGCCACCAATATTAGAAGTCCAAACCAAGGTTTTGAAAGTTGAAAGCGAAACACCTGTGGTACCAGGTTTACGGTATGGTCCAAATTCACCACCAAATCTTTGTGCATCTGACTTAGCCTTATCACTCATTAGATCACCTATCTATCATTGAAATCGCATCGGTAGGGCAGGCAAGTACACACAGCCTACAACCGGTGCAATCATCGCGAATAATTTTCGCTTTCCTATTTGATTCCACATTCATTAAAGGGCTTAGCATCTTTACTTTGTATAACTCTATGGCGTCATCATCACAAACAATATCACACTGATCACAACCAATACACAGTCTCTCTTGAACAAATGCAACTGTATTTTCGCCACCCTTAATTGAAGAATGTTGGACTCCACGCTGCCGATTCAGAGATGTTCTGATGCGCAAAGACTCCATTTCTCTGCGTTTTTTCAACTCATCAATCGATGTCATTCATTCGACCCCACGATGCCCTTCTCTTCAAACCTAACGACTGTTAGATTAACCAATAAATCTCCAAAACAATAGAATGCACCTACCAAAAGCGGAGGATTCCAAGCAGTCAATCCAGTCCACGGAACCTCATTTGACCAAGTCCAATTACCTAATTGTGTTCCAACTATTTCCATTGCAAGTGCAGCCCATGCCATTGATGCATATAATCGAGGTTGTGGTCCAAATTTGGTGAAGAGTAGAACAATCAAAATTAAAATTAAACCAGAGGTGTCGCTGCCTTCATAAACACCGTAAGCGACCAATGGAATAAAAGGCGTTAGAATTGGTAAAGCTAACGAATGATTCATTTTCTCGGCCATAATTCTGCCTAGATCAAATAAGAAATAATGACCTACAGGGACAAATATCGGCATTAATCCTCTTTGATATTCATAAATATTCCATACTTCACTGAAGAATAACTCCATTGGTGTGGCAAAAGCAAGAACTGTAATCATCTCTATACGTTCTTTATGATCAGTAGACCGGAAAATATAACCAAATAAACCCCAACACCAGATATTGACAGGCCATTCTGCTAGGTTATCTGGTAATAGGCCACCACATGCTGTTGCAGAAAACCACAAACCTAAAACAATAGTTAGAGAGTATATCCATGTCCTGCTCATAGAAATCCATCACTTCATTTCTTTATCAATTCTCTATAATATCATTCACTATAGGATGAAAATTCCTTACCCATTGCAAGCATAGAAAGTTCTGCAACTAATGCATGCCAATTATGTGAATTTTTGCCATACAGATGACCAACTTCTGAATAACTTTTGAATTCAGCACTGGGTGAGTTTAGATTCTCAATATCGCTCTTTTTCTCATTGATACGATAAAACCAAGATGCGGCTTGGCCATCTACTAGATATACTACAGGCTCTACTGGTCCATTCGATTCTGTTGTAAGACAAGTTGGAACTCCTTCTTGAATGAGAAAATCTTCAACATCAACTCCACCTTTGCTATACATTAGTTTCTTCATTTTCCGATTAGAAAGTGCGAGAAGTTCATTACCATTTTTAACCGATAAAATACCTAAACCATAAGTTCCGCTATTATTCTTAATGAAGGCAACAGGCTCTCTGTCTATTCCTAACTTTTGGTATCTAGAAGAAATTTTGTCTAAAAAGACATCGACTTCAGCAGCCAATTCGATTCTACATGCCTCTTTATCAAGACATTTATCTTTGGAGACGAACCAATCGGTCATCAAATGCCACGGATCTATTCCTAAAATTTTCGAAATTTCATCAACATATTCTTTCAAAGCCTCATAGTGATTAGATTTTTTTCTAATATGCCATCCCATTTCTGGAGGGGGCGAAACTTTAGAGGATCCAAGGCCTGGAACTATTCCTTCTGTCAAGTCATTATTTAGAAGAATCAAATCGGGCTTTTCATTATCAACAACAATAACTTTGATTCCATCAAAATCCTTTAGCTCAACGAAGTCTAATTTCAATGGCCCAGTTAAGCCATCAATCGAACCATGATCTTCTAGATCTGGAGAACCAATAGTACATCTAAAATTTGCCATCTGAAGTAATCTCTGAAGTGTTCTTAGATTCTCAGCATATGCAGCATTCCTAGTATGTGATTCAGGGTACAAATGAACCCATTGACAATTTTTATCACGTCTTAAAATATGATTTTTAAGCAAAGCTGAAATGTAAATCTCATCTTCTTGAGCAATATTATTGAATCCTGCAGGGAAGTGGTTAGCATCTACTACTGCTACTTTCCACCCCGAATCTCTAACATCGACACTCCCATATATTGGAATTGGAATCTCTAATCTTTTTTTAGCCATCCACTTAGTAATTTCCTCGTGTTTAGATTTGATAATTTCATCAAATTGCTGCAAAATCATAATAACACCTCATCAATTAGTGATTCTATAGAATAGTTTTGTCTTTGATACAATGGCTGTATAATATTCAAAGATTCAAACAGACCAAGCCCAATAGCCATGTCTGGTTGCTGATTTAACAACTTAGTGAATTTAGTATACTTATTGGCCAACTGTCGTGCTAGGGGTGAAAACTCTTTCATAAATTCACTTAATTGATTAGGTGATGTAGCGGTGCCTGCTGGTAACTTCGGACGTTCAATTATTTCTTTGGGTAATTTAGTAAGTTTAGCTGCATGACGTAATGCTGCTTTCTCAAGACCAACTTCTGGCAAACGCCATTTTGACGGCAAACGGTATGATTCATATCGATGTTTTTGACCGAGAAATGGCACTCTAACCTCTAAGGAATTGGCCATAGAATGGCGATCGACCAATCTTAACTGAAAATTGCTCAGTTGACCACGTTCAAGTTCAAAATTGAGAAATTGTTCCAAATCATTAGTATAATCATCTGGGATTAAGCTATTTGAATACCAACAATTATCCTGGGGTAACTTTCTTTCAATTATTGCATTACTTATTGATTCATCAACCAAATTTAAGCGTGCATTCACTATTTTTTTATGCTCAGATAGCGATTTATATCTTGGATAACCTGCATGTAATTCATCAGCTCCTTGACCACACAGCCCAACTTTGACATGTTTTTGCATTTCGTTAAATAACGGTTGAAAAAACAACACTGAGACATCCAAGTCTTCACCATAATAAGCCAAATTAGGTATATCTTTGGCAAATCCATTACTTGACATAACCTTGGTATAATGTTGTAAATCTAAGGCACTAGCAACTTGTTCTGCAGCAATCCAATCGGGATTATCCTCACTCTCTGCAACAGTCCAACAAGCAGGTACTGGTTTGCCCTCTCTTTCTGCAGCATCGCTAGCAACTGCGGCAACCAATGATGAATCAAGTCCGCCTGATAGCACAATTCCCACTGGCACATCTGCCATAAGACGTTCTTGTACACTATAAGTGAACGATTCTAGTAAATTTATTGCTTCTAAATCTGGATTCCACTGCTCAACAGAATCAAGACATTGGCGTTCAAAACTAGTTACTGAGTGTAAAAATGGCTGGTTTAATTCATTTAAACGCCAAACTTCTACTGTTCCGGGCCTAACTTGGTGAACATTTTCAATAAGTGTTGAAGAATCAAGTGTATACTCCCATGACAGCCTTAATGCTAATGCCGTCTCATCAAGTATCGGTTGATATAACTCATGTGCATGAAATGCTTTCATTTCGCTGGCAAACATTAGGTTTCCATCAATTATGGTTCTTACCAATGGCTTGATTCCCATTGGGTCTCTTGCTAAAATTAATTCTTTATTGCCACTATCCCATAAAGCAAAACTATACATTCCATTTAATTGCTTTATCCAATCAATATGACTTACAATACCGGGTCTTGCAATTTTTTCTCGATATTTATCATGTAATGCCAAAATTACTTCTGAATCACCAGAGGTCTTCCAATTATAATTTAGACTGCTTCTTAAATCAAGGTGATTATAAATCTCGCCATTAGCAATAAGAACAGTTCCCGAATTGCCCAAAATTGGCTGTTTACTACCTATTAAATCAATAATTGATAACCTAGCATGCCCAAGACCTACAGATTGATCTAACCAAACACCATTACCATCTGGACCCCTGTGTTCAAGAATTTGTACCATTCTATGAATAACAGACTCATCGGGTGATGAAAACATACCTGCTATTCCGCACACAATTTTTGATGCACGACTAATTATATGAAGAGTCGCTTTTCACTATTTCACCAAAGAGGATAAGCAAACATTGCAACACCAAGCAAAATTGTGGAAAGAATGAACACAAAATAATAGGCGGACTGAGGTGGCTCAGAATAGTTGTTCTCAGATTCATCCATGCTGCTCAATACTCCCTGCACTACTACGCATTTTAACATATTGAATAATATTACATCAAACCAATAAATGGTTCAAGTATTAGGATGGCTGCCAGAGGAATCAAAAGCATAGTAGCATTATCATCAATATAACGCAATCTTGGCATCTCTGAAAAGACACATATAGGAGCAAGAAGGAAAGCTAACCAAAATGGTGTTGCAAAGAAATGCCAACATAAAAGCCACAAACATGCAATGAAAATTGTTGAGTAGATTATTACTTGCTTAGTTTCTACTCCTTTACGGCGAATTTCACCCATAAAGGGATCCCCAAAAGCCAAACTGAAGATTAATGGATAGGCATATTGTTCTATTGGAGCAAGTAACAAAACCATACCTACTGCAAATCCCCCCCAAGCTAATGCAGAAACCTGTTTAGCCTCATATTCTCTTTGCCCAAATACCGTAAAGCCAAATTTCAATCTTAATGCCTCTCCAAAAATGGCAATCAAAACAATCATTGAAACTACTTCTGGCAATGTCATTTCCAAATTTTCAGAAAATGATTCACCATATTCAAAATAAATAAATGGAATTATGAACATTGAAACATGGAATATGCGTCGGAAAATATGACCACTCATACCTCCAACAGAAAGATCAACTGGATTTGTTAATTCAACTTGTTCTGTCAAGATTTACCACCTAATAGAATGAGGGCTTCGTTAATAGAAATTGAACCTACCGCCAATTTCCCCAGTATTTCTTCTAATTTATCTGATTCTAAAATAATCCGTTCGTGTTGAGCAAGAAGTCGCTCTCTCCATCTAGCCCTATTTGAACGACCTGAATCTTTTATTGACAATAATTTTTCAGCCGCCAAATCTATGCCATCTCCATTCAAAGCAGAAGTAAGTAAGACTGGAGGTGGTTCACCAAGACCGAGTTGAAATGATTCAAGTAACTCTTCAGCATGCTTTTCTGCGCCTGTAAGATCTGATTTATTGACAATTACTGCATCGGCTAATTCCAATAAACCAGCTTTCTCTGCTTGCACTCCATCTCCTCTTGCTGGACCTTCCACTACAATGATACGGTCGGCAATAGCAGCACATCGTACTTCAGCCTGACCTGAACCAACCGTCTCAATTATGACTCTATCCCAACCTGCAATAATTAGAAATTCCACCATATCAGATACAATTAGAGGAACACTACCTGATGATTTTCTTGTAGCGATAGATCTAATGTAGATTTTATCTTTAATGTCTTCTAAATCAATAGCCGTAATTCTAACTCTATCTCCTAACAACGCGCCACCTGTGCGAGGAGATGAAGGGTCAATCGCCAACAGTGCAACTTTTAATCCCTTATTTGCCCAATTTGTCAACAATTTGTCAATCAAACAGGATTTCCCCACACCTGGTGCACCCGTTATGGCAATAGACTTCCAATCATTATTACTGGACTGATAAATGTTAATTCCGGGAATACTAGTTATTTCTGATAATTTTATTTGTCCATTTTCCAACCCTGAAAGTGTTCTTGCTACTGACCTACGACAGCCATCTATGGCTTCTTTAATCAGTTCAACGCTCACTAAATCACCTCAAGCAGAAGATTGCCAATGCCAATCATTAGAATTACCAATTCCAATATTATCTTTGCCTGCTGCAGTGTCGATAAAATCCAAGATTTCAGCTGTCGGTGTTCCAGGTCCAAAGATTGCTCTAATACCACAATTTAGAAGATTCTCTCGATCCTCATGGGGAATTATTCCGCCAGCAAAAACAATTACATCATTTAATCCTTCTTTTGATAATAATTCACAAACCTTGGGAAATAAGTGATTATGAGCCCCAGATAGTGAAGACAAACCCAAAAATCTTGCATCTTCATCTCTTACAGTATCGACAATTTGCTGTGCTGTTCTTCTCAGCCCGGTATATATCACTTCATGACCTGCATCACGCAAAATTCTAGCAACAACCTTGGCACCTCGGTCATGCCCATCAAGCCCGGGTTTAGCAACAACGATTCTTAGTGGCTCGCTCATATTCTACTCGAAGTAATCATAACCTATCAAAACAACCCTAAAAAATCATTTCTGATTACTAAATTCTATGCTATCAATCAAATTGAATACCAAAAAGCACGGTAATCAATAAGAGCGGCCTTAATGTACAGTAAATTGGCGAAGCCTATGCCTAGCACCGAAGAAAGACTCCGTGACTTGCGTAATCGAAAGGCGCAAAGTGAAGCAGGAGGAGGACAGACAAGAGTTGATGCGCAGCACAATAGAGGTAAACTAACTGCTCGAGAAAGACTTGAAGTTCTGCTCGATGTTGATAGCTTCCAAGAAATAGATGCTCTTGTTGAACATCGATGTAGAGACTTTGACATGGATAAAAATGTCATCCCAGGTGATGGCGTCGTAACTGGACACGGAACAATAAATGGCCGCGAAGTATTTGCATTCGCTCAAGATTTTACGGTATATGGTGGATCTCTTGGAGAAATGCATGGATTGAAGATTTGTAAAGTCTTAGATATGGCATTGAAAACTGGCAAACCGGTAATTGGAATGAATGATTCTGGTGGGGCGAGAATTCAGGAAGGAGTCGCATCTTTAGGCAGTTATGCTGAGATTTTCTTTCGAAATGTTAGAGCGTCGGGAGTCATTCCACAAATTTCAGTCATAATGGGCCCTTGTGCAGGTGGAGCAGTTTATTCTCCAGCAATAACTGATTTTGTAATAATGGTAGATCAAACCGCTCACATGTTTATTACCGGCCCTGAAGTAATAAAAACTGTAACTAATGAAGTTGTTTCTTTTGAAGAACTAGGCGGTGCTATGACCCATGGAAGTAAATCTGGTGTATCTCATTTTACTGCCGAAGATGATGAATCTGCAATCCAATTAGCTCGAGACCTTTGCGACTTACTGCCAGCAAATAATCTAGAAAAACCACCAACTAAAAAATCATCAGATTCTATTTCGAGAAATTGTGAAAAACTTGATTCAATAATACCAGAGGAATCAAACAAGCCATATGATGTAGTAGACGTTATTTCCGAAGTATTGGATGATAATGGATTTCTCGAAGTTCAATCTGAATGGGCTCAGAATATAGTTATCGGTTTTGGACACTTAGGCGGCAACACAGTAGGAATTGTGGCAAACCAACCTAAGATTTTAGCAGGCTGCTTGGACATAGATGCTAGTGACAAAGCAGCACGCTTTGTTAGATTTTGCGATGCTTTTAATATCCCATTGATTACCTTTGAAGATGTGCCTGGTTTCCTACCCGGCACTAACCAAGAATGGGGTGGAATCATAAGACATGGGGCCAAATTATTATACGCATTTGCTGAAGCAACTGTTCCAAAATTAACAGTCATCATGCGAAAGGCATATGGGGGAGCATATGATGTAATGTCCTCAAAACATATTCGTGGAGATTATAATATTGCCTGGCCAAGTGCGGAATTAGCGGTAATGGGTGCTGATGGAGCGGTAGAGATAATTCACCGACGTAGGCTCAAAAATGCTAGAAATAGCGAGCAAGAACGAATTAGATTAACCGAGGATTTTAATGAAAAATTTGCAAATCCATACAAAGCAGCGGCACTTGGTTACATTGATGATGTAATTGAGCCAAATCAAACAAGAGCTAAACTAGCAAGAGCATTAGAAATGTTACTTGATAAAGAAGAACTTAGACCGGCTAGAAAACATGGAAATATACCACTATGAGGGATCAAATAATGAGTGATATTGAGGTTTTGAGAATTGCAGCAATATGTGCCGTGTTATCCATCATCGATTCACAATCGGACAAAACTTCTGAGATTGGCCGCAATACTGGTTCACCATGGACTCAAGATCACATACGAATGAATATGGGTTTGAATTCGTTAATGAGTAGAAATTCAGGTAGATCACCTTGGAGATGACAATATGACCGAAACAAGAAAAATAATTGTTGACGGGAAAGAATTTGAAGTAAATGTCGAGGTTTTGGATGGCAAATGGCATGCAACCGTTGAAAATAAAACCTTTGAGATAGAAATTCCCGACTCGAATCCTACGATGAAAAAAAGACGTACAGGTGGTGGAAAGAAAAAGAAATCAGGTACGGTTTCAGCCAATATACCGGGTAAAATTGTTACAATTGAAGTCGAAGTTGGTCAAACTGTCGAGGAAGGAAATGTAATTTTAATTCTTGAAGCGATGAAAATGCAAAATGAAATTCAAGCATCAGTCTCAGGAAAGGTCATTTCAGTCAACTGTGAAGAAGGGCAATCAATTGAAGCAAATGTTCCTTTAGTAGTAATTGAACCAAGCGAAGAATAAACCTATGATTGAAGTTTATTTCATGCGATGATTAAAGTGTATGCAGTCACAGGGTCAAACATGTCTGCTGAAACAGTTTGTGATTTTCCTGGCTGTGGCGGAGTTGGAGAAATCGTATCTAGACTCTCTCCAGAAGGTTTCCTTGTAGCGACTGGCAAAAAAGCCTACTCGTTTAGAGAAGCATATCGCAGATTTCATTATTGTCAAAATTGTCATGACCAATTGATGGGTGGAGTTTGGTCTAGAGTTAGAAAGCCTGACGACAAAAAAGACGGTCATGTCGCTCCAACTGCAATATGAAAAAGTCTATGTTGGCGAGAGTATCTTAAACTAGTTATGTCACGCCTAGTTATGCAATCGGAAGTTACCATTTCTATTATTGCGAGATTAAAGAGTATCTTACTTTGTACAATGTTTGTATTTACCGCTTTTTCAGCAAGTTTGGCTGGAGTGCAAGCTGTTGGGGCTAATCAAAATGACTTTTACCAATGGTGGGGCACAGGATATGGAGACTTACCCGATGACAATATTTCAGCACAGAATAGTTTTCCAACATTTCCCTATTCGTATATGGCACCCCATTATTCAGGACTTTTGACTGCAGAACTTGACGTCAATGATGATGAAGATTGGTTCTCTATTTTGGTAGCCTCAAGCTATAATTCTTCTTCTAGCCAATATGAAGCAATTGAAGGATTGAATATACAAATTTCGTACAGTAATACTTACACCTCACCTTCCAATGGTACTGTTTACAATAATAATTTTCAAATCAACTTGTACGATTGGAACATGACTCTTATTAACACATCATCAAGTAATAATCCTGGATTTATCAGCACGGCAGGAACAACTGTAACACCTGGGAATTGCTGTGGATATTATGTCCAGGTAATCAGAAATTCAGGATATGGTAGTTACGATACTGAAGTTTGGGTATGGAATTTAGCAACAGGAGGTTCAGGAACTGGAACTCAAAATGACTTAAATTTCGGAACTGACTTACCAGATACCCAAGCAATTGCTACTCAAGGAAATTATATCGCTTCACTTAATGGCATGTCACCATTTTATTCCGGCATTGCACCAGCACAACTTGATGTTGGAGATGATGAAGATTGGTTTGCAGTCACAATAGACACTAATGAAGGATTAGGGGTTCAAATTAGTTATAATTCAAGTTATACTTCTCCAACTAATGGAACCACTTATACAAATGAATTCGATTTAGGAATTTTTGATTCATCGGGAAATCAATTAGATTTCTCAATCAATAATAACCCTGAATATGTCACTACCAACTCAAGTAGCATATCACATACCGGTACAATATATGTACAAATCATTAGATATGCAGGATATGGATTCTATGACTTGGAGTTGTGGACTTGGAGCACTTCTGGCGGTGGCGGCGGTCCTACAACTCAAAATGACATTGGCAATACAAATTATGATTTGCCAGACACATATAACGACCTTCAGTTAGATCCAATGTGGCCACTTAGTTTGACTGCAGCACCATTGTATTCAGGAATTTTGACTGCAGATTTAGACCTCAATGGTGATAACGAAGACTGGTTGTCAATTTCACTTGATGCTTATGACGGCTTTGCCTTCCAAATTACTTATCCCACTACATCATTCAGTGGCAGCACATCATACTCTAATGATTTCGAATTAACTATTTATGATGTGAATATGAATTTTCTTGACTCATCATCTAATGCAGGAAACACTCCTGAATACGTGACTACCAATAATACAGTCACCATACCAGGGGCAAGTGTTCACGGTGGTACAATTTATGTTCAAATTGTTAGAAACAACGGATTTGCCCAATATGACTTAGAGTTCTGGACTTGGACCTCCTCTAGCGGTGGCGGTGGCAGCAGTGGTAATGCTGTACCAAATCCTTGTATTGGTTCTGGAGTGGTTGGAAATACAGCAACTGTTACACCAGATATACTAGAACCCAATAACAATCTAGCAACCGCATCGGACGCATCTTTATTGCCAATTTATTGTTCAGGATTAAGCCTTGATACATCAAGTGATGAAGATTACTTTGAGATACAACTTGTCGCCGGAGTCACTTATTATGTGAATATTTCATTCATCCATACTAATGGAGATATCGACATGGAATGGGATGATACAAATGGATTTTTCCTAGATAGTTCAGGTGGAACTTCAAATAATGAAACAATGAGCTACACTGCAACATCAAACATGCTTAGTTATGTCCGTATTTACTTATATTCTGGAAGCGGAAGTAATTATGATCTTGAAATTACCACTGACAACCCCGGAGGGGGTCAAGCATTTGAAGAAATCAATGTCATAATGAATAACTTAACCAATGTGACATTTGAAATGACTGGACTTACTACTGGAACCATATATGAATATGATTATTATCATGGTTTTATCAATGGGTTAAACGGTTCTGAAATAATTCTTTCAAGTCAAGGAACATTCTCATTTGTTGCTTCCTCAGATACCGAGATAGTAAACTACACAATTGCAGATGGAGATGTCGAAGGAGATTATTACGTCACAGCGAACCTAACTAATTCACAAGGCAGTATACTCGATGATAATTCAGATTCCAAATATCTCGAAAAACTAATTACCCAAACTACTTCCTCAACCACTGGAGAAATTTTCGCAAGTAATTTAACGTCTGGAAATCAATATTCTATTCACTGGCTCACTGTAGATATAGATTTATTTGAATACTATTTTGATTCAGGATTAAGCTGGGATGACTCGTTATACTACTCATTATTAAATCAAAATTACACGAATTTCTCAGCAACTTCGGATAATTATTACCAATCCATAAATTGGTCAAATCCTACAACTGCAAATAATCACACTCTTTTTGCCTCCATTGCATATCAAGGTGATTTAACTAATCTTTCTAATGGAGTGGGATACTTAGGTTTCCATGATGAAATTTTTATCCCTCAATTACCATCTGCGGTAATTATTGATTATTCATTAAGCACTAATGCAGCAAGTAACGATTTCACTTCCGAAGGTCTTGACTTAATCCCTAGTGATACATATTACCAACAATTTAGAGTTGAAGACCCTGGTGGAGCAGATATTAGCATATCTACAATGAATTCTGTTACTGCAACATCACAAAATACATCATTTGGAACTTACTATTATAATACTCCATCTGTGTCAGGAATTTATTGTATTTTCTCAGAGCTTTATGATTCTAACATGATTCAATTAATCGGAGATTCTGTATGTCTAAACTTTATCTTCGATGATGATAATGATGGTGTTGCTAATGAATATGATATTTGTCCAAATACGATTCCGGGAAGTCTTGTCGACTCTAATGGATGTGCATCAGATCAAAAGGACACTGACGGTGATGGGTATAATGATGATGTAGATATTTATCCTAACGACGGAACACAATGGTCTGATTCTGATGGTGATGGATATGGCGATAACTCTTGGGGCAATTACCCTGACCAATTCCCTAATGACAGCACCCAGTGGGATGATTATGATGGTGATGGATACGGTGACAACTCTTGGGGTAATTACCCCGATGCGTTTCCATTTGACCCGTCTCAGTGGTCAGATGTAGATGGTGATGGATATGGCGATAATGCAAGTGGAAATAATCCGGACTTATGGCCAACAGACCCATCGCAATGGAGTGACAGTGATGGTGATGGATACGGTGACAACTCATCAGGTACAGATGGTGACCAGTTTCCTGCAGATTCTACACAATGGTATGATTATGATAATGATGGATATGGTGACAATCAAAATGGCAACAATCCAGATGCATTCCCAATTGATGGAACTCAATGGGCAGATGCGGATGGAGACGGATATGGTGACAATCAAAATGGCAATAATCCGGATAGATTCATAGATGATAATACTCAATGGAACGACACCGATATGGATGGATTTGGTGACAATCAAAATGGCAACAATCCAGATACATTCCCAACCGATGGCACCCAATGGTCTGATTCTGATGGAGATGGGTACGGTGACAATCAAAATGGCAATAATCCAGATAAATTCCCAGATGATAACACTCAATGGCAAGATTCTGATATTGATGGATTTGGGGATAATATCAATGGAAATAATCCTGATTTATGCCCAGGAACCCCATTTGGTGAAACTGTTGACTCTAATGGATGTTCAACCTCGCAAAAAGATCAGGATTCTGACAAAATTCCCGACAGCATAGATGCTTGTCCTAATACTCCAATTAATGAAACAGTTAACACTGCTGGATGTTCTGAAACCCAACTTGATGATGATTATGATGGAGTAAGTAATCAATTCGACAAATGCCCTATCACTACATTAGGATTGAATGTAGATTCTGATGGTTGTTCAGATAGTCAATTAGATTCAGATGGTGATGGAATAAGCAATGATGTAGATCAATGTCCAAATACCAGTCCAAATGCAGCGATTAATGGATATGGATGTGCTGCAGACCAAAGAGATACTGACATGGATAATGTAAATGATAACTATGACCTTTGTCCAAATACACCATCTAATGAGTTAGCAGATAACGATGGATGTTCACAATCTCAAACCGATACTGATTTAGATGGAATATTTGATGACAAGGATTTGTGTTCAAACACAAAATTATCTGACTTAGATGGGGATGGGCAATTTGATGTTGATTCAGATGGATGTTCTCCAATTCAATATGATGATGACAATGATCAAATTGACAACACAATTGACTTATGCCCTGTTACACCTGTAGGCGAACAAGTTGATTCAAATGGTTGCTCAGATTCTCAAAAGGATGAAGACAATGACGACATATGGAATTCTGATGATCTCTGTTTTGATACTCAACCTAATACACCTGTTGATCAAAATGGTTGTTCCGATGCTCAAAAAGACGATGATAATGATGGATTGTCGAATAAGGATGATGAATGTAAAAATACTCCGTTTGATGCTATTGTAAATGAAGATGGTTGTAGTCTCTCACAATTGGATACTGATAATGACGGTGTTGATGATTTAACCGATGCGTTCCCGAATGATAGAAATGAATCTGTTGACTCTGATGGAGATGGAATTGCAGACAGACTTGATGCATACCCTCTAGATGAAACCCGTTCTGAAGCTGCAACCGACGATGGAAGCAATGGTTTCCTTTATGTTGTCTTTGTGATTATTGTTCTTGGAGTAATTGGTGCATTACTGGTTGTAAGGAATAAAAAACCACCACAGAACAACTCACCCTTTGCCCAAGCAATGGAACGTGATATTATGACTGAATCAAACATGGCTGGTGCAATGTCTAATGCAAAAGAGGTACCTAATATTGAACAAGAAAATACCCAAGTTTGGGAAGAAGACGGAGTCAAGTGGTCCGTTGATGATAATGGAACTCTATCATGGTTTGATGAAGATTCACAAACTTGGCAATTATTCCAAAACTAGTTTGATTCACAGAACGCCTTGAGCAATCATTGATTCTGCTACTTTTAGGAAACCAGCAACATTAGCACCAAAGACATAATCGCCTTCTCTGCCGTATTGTTTAGCAGTTTCTGAAGCATTCTTGTGGATATTGACCATTATTGCCTCTAGCTTTTCATCAACTTCTTCTCTAGTCCATGAAAGTCTCAATGAATTTTGTGACATTTCTAAACCTGAAGTTGCAACTCCACCAGCATTAGACGCTTTTCCGGGGGCAAATAAAATACCATTCTTGTGGAAAACTTCGACTGCTTCAGGTGTGCATGGCATGTTCGCTCCTTCAGCAACTGCCGTGACATCATTAGCAACCAACATTTTAGCTTCTTCTCCATTCAATTCATTTTGAGTAGCACATGGCAAAGCAACATCAACATTAACTCCCCACAAGCCGTTTGGAGTAGGTTCGGGTGCAGATGCTGTAAATGTTACACCATCATGAGCATCTGCATATTCAGAGATTCTACCACGACGATTGTTTTTCAAATCCATAATCCAAGCAAGCTTTTCTCGATCAATACCTGAGGGGTCATGAATCCAACCACTTGAATCTGACATTGTTACCGGTTTACCACCTAAGTCGAGGACCTTTTCACATGCAAATTGAGCTACATTTCCTGAACCACTGATAGATACAAGTGCTCCATCGAATGATTTACCCTTAGTTGCTAACATTTCTCTTGCAAAATAAACCAATCCGTATCCTGTTGCTTCAGGACGTATAAGCGAACCTCCATATGACCTTCCTTTACCAGTTAATACACCTGCTTGGAAATCATTTCTCAATTTCTTATACATGCCAAATAGATATCCAATTTCTCTACCACCAACACCAATATCTCCTGCAGGAACATCACAATCTTGACCAATGTGTCGCCACAATTCCATCATAAATGATTGGCAAAATCTCATAACTTCAGAATCAGACTTGCCTTTAGGGTCAAAATCGGAGCCACCTTTGCCTCCACCCATTGGTAAACCGGTTAGAGAATTTTTGAAAATTTGTTCAAATGCGAGGAATTTTAAGATGGATGCATTAACACTAGGGTGGAATCTTAATCCACCTTTGTAAGGGCCTATAGCACCGTTGAATTGAATTCTAAATCCTCTATTGACCTGTACTTCACCTTCATCATCAACCCAAGGTACTCTAAATTGAATCAATCTATCAGGTTCCACAACTCTCTCCACTATTGAAGTATATTCTGGATGTGATTCTAAAACAGGTTCCAATGATTCTAAAACCTCTAAAACTGCTTGATGAAATTCTGGTTGGTTTGGATCTCTAGATTTCACTTTTTCGTATACACCATTAATTGAACTCATAACTACACCTAATCACTTTGTGATGGCCGTTCCAAATAACATGCCTTTCTAATATTTCCCCCGTCATGTAGTAGCAATATTGCGATTTTTAATTAAACGGGCAGATTGTGTTGAATCGGTTAAGTCGCTGAATTCTTCTTTCCCCTTGGTCATCTATTTCCGACATTTGGCGTATTGCTTCCTCAATCATAGCATGTTGGTCGGCTTGTAAACCTATCAATTTGCGTAATACATCAAGCATAGACCATTCATCTTCGGTAATAATTTCATCATCTAAGGCTGCAATCAAAGCACTTTGATAGGTAGTAACATCGCCAATATGATGTCCTGAATAATCTTCGGCCATGTCATCAAATGGATTCTTTTCCTCACCCCTAACAATTGACAAACATTCTGCCGTATCCAATGGAGATACACCTAATGCAGTAGCAAGAACATGTAATATGGAGGCTTCATCATCTGTGACAATCTCATCATCCATCGCAATAGTTAGAGTTCTTAGATATAGGTAGAGACCTCGACTTGGTGTTACGCTCATGTTTGTTGTACTGTGTAACAGTATTTGAGTTTATCACTCGAATATTGGTCTTCCTGCTATTCAAGCCACTGAGCGCCCGTAGTTAAATGGATTAAGACAAAAACAGTTGTAATACATTGTGTTACATTTTGTCACCAAAAAGAATACAATTATATACTCTCTTACTTACCGTTGGTTGAGGAAGACCCATGTCAGGACCTAGTTCACACATATCACTTCGAATAAATGAAGATGATTTGATGCTTCTTGATGCCAAAATTGGGCAGCAAGGTGCAAGAAACCGTTCTGATGTAGTTAGGCTTGCAATACAAGACTACCTAAGAGGGCAACCAAAGTTACCTGAAATGGATACAATTAGAATCGCGGTCGGTAGACGAGATAAAATGCATCTGGAAATGTTGTATGAATTGGAAGCGACAAGTCCAGAGCAAGCTGCACTTGAAGGACTCAAAATGTACATTAAAAATTCAATTGAAAGAAGCCAAGATACAAAACTACTCGAAGATGCTCTTGAGAAATCAAGAGCATTAACACTGAAAAGCAAAGAATACCAAGAATAAGGTGAGAGTGCAGAGGGGATGGGAAAATGAAGCAAAACGAAAGACAAAATCGTGATGCGACCCTTGTGGCGAATGGAAATAGATCCGATTCCATCGCTTTCAGTTACTTGAGGATACGTGCCCGCCTTGCACGTAACGGATCAAATGGTGGTTCTTTTACCGATGGTAAAGATCCATTTTCCCCCCCTGGAGGCGGTTGGGGGGATTCAAATTCCACCCCAGCAAGCTGAGTTGGTGGTTCCCACGTGTCCAGACCCCACATTACTGGACACAATTATCAGCAACCAGTGCAGCCGCGTGCCAATCATTTAGAATCGTCGCCAATCTTAGAATAATATGGCGGGTGAATCAGTTACTACTGAATGCATTGAGTTCCCCTACCTTGCTCATTCACAACCTAGACCTGGGCAAATCGACATGATCAGAGAATGTCGTGAATCATTGAAACAAAATGGCCACCATTTAGCAGCAGCACCTACTGGAATCGGAAAAACTGCGGCTTCACTCGCTGCAGCTATTGAAGTAGCGAGAAATTTACCGAACAAACCTCATATTTTATTCTTAACTGGAAGGCAATCACAACATAAAATTGTCATAGATACGGTTAGAAGAATAAATTCTAGACTTAATGAAAATGTTAAGGAGATAAAAATTGTTGACATTATTGGTCGTGAATCAATGTGTGAAGTGGTAGACATCCAAACTGGTAGATGCCTATGTGAACAAGGCTCTACCGATTCCTCAAAAAATCGGCGCAAGGAGGATGTGAGAAAATTTATCTTAGAGCAACCAAGACATGTTGAGGAAATAATTGAGAAATCAAAAACATGGAAAGTATGCGCATGGCAAACATGTCGTTCAGCTGTTAAAGACTGTGATGTTTTGGTTTGTGATTACAATCATGTCTTTGCAGAACAAGTCAGAGAAAATTCATTGCCTTCAATGGGAGTTAGCATCGAAAATACCATTCTAATTGTAGATGAGGCACACAACTTACCGGATCGTATCAGAATGAGTATGGAAAGAGTAATTACTCCAACAATAATCCGTAATGCACAATTTGAATTGGAAGAATATCTTGGTAATTTAGAAAATATAGTAACGAAAAGTTCATCGGCAAATGCTACCGAATCTCTTGAAGATGCACAGTGGGCATTTGAAGTAACCAAACTTTACCGTAACAAAATGATTGAATTTTTTAGAAAACTTCACGATGGAATTTCTGATGAAGAAGAATCATTAGTAAGCATCAGTGAATTTACCAATCTGATTCACAATGTTTGTGATGAAATTGAAGGCAAAGTCGGTCAAATGAAAATTAATCACTTAGAACTAAATAGTAAAGTAACATCAAAAGAAAATCGATTAGAAAAATTGGCAGAGATACTTAATCGAGTGGAAATAGAAATGGATTCTGAGGAAGATTCAACTGACCCTTACTGCCATAGAATAGCTCATATTATTGATACTATTGCAAAATACGGTGATACATCTGCATTATGCATGGTATTCTCTCCAAAAGGAAAGGAAGGTAAAATAACTAATCATCTGTTAGACCCTGGCGTTTTATCTGGTCAACTTTTTGCTAAATGTACAGGTTCAATACTAATGTCTGGGACACTTTACCCGCCTGAGATGTATGCCAATATTCTCTCAACACCCCGGGAATTAACAACAAAAACCTCATACAAGTCACCATTTGCAGGCGAAAGAAGACCTGTTTTAATTGCCAAGGATGTCACTACCAAATATAATCAACGTTCTGAATCAATGTGGAATAAAATGAGAAGGCACATTCAAGCTCTTATAGATGGAAGTGAAGGTCATATTGCACTGTTTTGCCCCTCATACAAACTCTTAGATGAAATAATTGGTGATGTTTTTTTCAAGGGAATAAAAACGCTAGTAGAATCAAGAGATTGGTCCAAAGATGATATTGATAAGATCGTTTCTAAGTTGAAGAATGAAAGAAAACTTGGAAATAGAATATTACTCTGTGGCGTATTTGGTGCTAGACTATCAGAAGGTATTGACTATAATGAAGGAATACTTTCAGCAGTTGTTTGCATAGGAATACCTAATCCACCCCCGTCAGTTTTATCTAATTCCGTTAAACAATATATTGCTGACAAATTTGGCAAGGATAACGCTTGGAGATACACAGTAACACAACCAGCAGTTAATTCCATTTTGCAAGCCATGGGGAGGCCAATACGCTCTATTGAAGACCGTGCATTGATTTTATTATTGGACAAAAGAAATTCAGATAGAATGTATGTAAACTGTTACCCTCCCGAATTGAAGATGAATTCTACTAACGATCCAAAAACAACCAAAGGTTTTGCATCCAGATTTTTCAAGAGAGTTAAGCGAATTTGATATTTTGAAAATAAAAAGGTTCATTGATGTATGCCGTGAGGCTTAGTCATGCCTGAATGGGAAATCATCCCCCTAGTCAAAGATGAGATTATAGAATTAAAGGAACTAGAACTTCCAAACAATCATGACTTCGATACAAATATCGAAACAATGCATTCCGACTTCATGGCACGTGCAACCCACTTAAATGAAGTTGAAAATTTGCATAAGCAAGTTTTGGTTACTGCTGGAATGATTCCCGAGGAACACATTTCTCATATTGAACCTTCAATGAAATTAAAGTGGTTGGTAGATGAATTAAATGGTCGAGTTAATCCCGATGGATTGACTATACCAATGTTTGGAGTTGAATACCAAAATATCAAAATTTACTCCAAGGAAACTGATAATCAGACTCAAATTAAGATAGAAATTGTTGAGTTTGATGGTCAAAAATTCCAGCGTGAACTAATTCTCCCTGACAACAAGAGTATTGACACACTAAGGGCTAACTTTACCAACAATCGACTACATCTAAGATGGTAATTATCGATTTGGAATTGCAGTTAATGATGCAAGTTCTTGTACCATCTTATCAAGAGCCAACTGTGCTGCTTGCTGGTGTTGACCGCCCAATTCATCTCGGCTATATCTTGCCATCTCGAACATATTGTCTAGAGCAAGTAATGCATCATCGGAAATTTGCGGCATAGCCTGTCTTATTGCTACTTCAAATTCTCTCACTGTTTCAAAATCACGCCTTAAGAAGCCATTTTGTTGTAAAACCGAACAAAGACTTTGGTAACAATTGAAAATTGCCTCTCTAATCGAGTCACCTGCAGCTAATAATTCTGCAGTATAAGCAAATACCTCTGCAGCATCTTCTAATAATTGATTCTTATTTCGCTTGCGATAAACTATTATTCCTGCGCCAATTAAAACTGTTAGAATAACAAGTACTACATATACCCATCCAGGTACGTAAGCCTCCTCTTCATCAAATTTATATTTTGGATTAAATTCTTCAGAACTCCTTAAAGACTCAAATTCTTTTTTGCTATTTTCTGAAATAATTGGGTCGACGATTTGAACATCAACCGTTACGTAACCCCATCTATCATAATCACCATATGGTGGATCTGAATTGAACTTAAACTCAGCCACTCCAGACGGATCTGTGGCAACAGTTAAAGGAGCAGTAATTTGACCATTTGATTCATTCTTCAAAATATATGTTACCGAAATGAAAGGAACTCCTTCACCAGTATCATTAGCCAAAATTGTAATACTTCCAGAAATATCTTTATTTCCACTCTCCTCAACCTCGGCAATATTCCATTGATAATCAACATTTAACTTAATGAATATAGATTTACTAACAGATGCACTATTTAGATATAGCGAATTATTTTCTAAGACATCTAAATGAATGTATTGTGAGCCATAACCATACCATGAAGGTGCTACTGTTTCTATGATAAAGTCACCATTTAACCAAGTAATGTCGACCATACTACTCGGGATACATCTAGCTCCTTCTCTTTGATTAACACAATCTGAGCCATTACCGATATTCAACACTAGATTTTCAAAGATTTCATTAGTTCCACCAATCTCTGAAATCGTACCTGAAATAGTAATTGGTCCAAAAGTACCGTCAGATCTAATTCCATTAGTGCTTGAAGTAGGATCAATCGACACATTGAGGTCTGACCACACAACAGAAACCAATGATTGATTTGTACCTATATGGGACAAGGTTCCTTGAAATACAATTTCGATTTGATGTTGACCTCTAGATAAGTCAAGAGAGGCAAGAATTACTGCATCCCACTCACCATTGCTACCTGTTTGAACAGTAGAGTACTGTTGACCATCTAGGAAGATTACTAAATCTTCATTTTCCAATCCTTCGTTGGTAGAAGAGTCTATGTCAAACAACCTTCCTGAAATTTCCCAAGTATCACCTCTTGTAACTTGATAATTAGTTTCAAATGAGACGGTCATATCAGATCTATGGGCTAAAAAGAATGAAGTGTTACTACTATTTGCTCGATAATAACCTTGACTTTCTGAATAAGCAACTAGTGTGTTATTACCAAATTCAAACAGATCATTAACTAACCAATCATAGGAAAATTCTCCATTTTGATCGGTTGTTACTGAAGTTATAGTAATTCCTTCTATTATCAAATCAACTTGATGACCAGTTATAGGAATTAATTGATTATCTGCAATACTTCCGGTAATAGTAACATTTTGACCAACTGCAATAGTTTCTGGAATGGCGACATCAACGATAATATGGCTAAAAATATTCCACGAGCCATTTGATTGACTGGGCAAATAGAATGTTGTCCCTGTAAATCTTATTTCAAGTAGAACTGGACCCAATTCTGCATCAGCAGGAACTGGGTATATGGCAGTAAATAATCCGGATGAATCAGTAGTCACATTAGTCATAAAATCACCATCAAGCCAAACTTCAACATTGAAGTTTGATAAAGGATTATCAACAACATCTAATAATAAT
>MDSV01242056.1_pt1 | contig 32898 bp, 33 predicted proteins | sample 810851 | NCBI WGS metagenome assembly MDSV01 (sample SAMN05326640, study PRJNA326480) | marine metagenome | isolation source: seawater | place: Atlantic Ocean: North East | collected 2012 | reverse complement strand
TTTCTTGCTATAGCTTCTTCTTTTGCTTTTCTTGCAAATGTAGCTAACGCAGATACGTTTATAAGAATGGTCTCCGGACCATCTGGTGGTTCATGGTATCCACTTGGTGCTAAAATAATGCAAACATTTCAATCACAAATAAAAGGTACTGCTACTTCCAATACTTCAGGTGGTGGAATTTCAAACGTAATGTCAGTTGATGGAGGAGATGCTGAATTTGGTTTCACTTATGCTCACACTGTTGCTAACGGATATAACGGTAAAGGTAAATTTAAGAAAGCTAGAAAGAATGTTCGTTATTTTGCGACATTATATCCAGCTGCTTTTCAAGTTGCCGTTCCAAAAGACTCTAAAATCAAAGGATTTGAAGATATGAAATCTGCAAATATTAGTCCTGGAAAACCAAAATGGACTGGTACTGCTTTTTGTGAATCAATTTTGAAAGATTATGGATTCAACTTTGACACTATCAAAAAAAATGGAGGGGTTGTCCATATGGTAAGCTACAAGGAATCTGTTGCTTTAATGAAAGATGGACAAGCTGATGTGTTTATGGCCGCTACTTCTGTTCCTCAGGCAAGTTTTATAGAATTGGAAAACAGCCCTGGGATAAGGTTTATTGGATTACCAAAAGATAGAATTGATAGAATAGTAAAAAATAATCCTGGATATATTTATGGTAAAATTCCAGCAAGTGCTTACAAATCACTTGATAAAGATATCCCTACACTTGGAATAGTAACTTCAGCAATTGTTAGTAAGGATTTATCAGATGACTTAGTTTATAAAATGACGAAAGTTTTTTGGGATAATCATGCAGAGTTTGTTAAAGTTAAGGGTATCTGGAAGAAAGTGATTCTGAAAGAAGCTGTTAATGGTGCTGCTATACCTGTTCACCCTGGAGCAGCTAAGTACTATAAAGAAAAAGGTGTTATGTAAAAATAATATCACAAACTTAAAGGCACGTTTTAAACCGTGCCTTTTTTTGTTTTAAACCTAAACTTCCTAAAACAATGTAATGTCAAAGTCTGCCAAAAAGCTAGTATACAATGAAGTTAAAGAAGTTAGTTTTTTAGATGAACTTCTTGAATGGAATAAAGATAAATCATTGACATACTGGATTATTTGTATTTGTTCTTGGTTATCAGTAAGTTTGGCTTTTTATCATTTATTCGTAGCAGTTTATGGTACGCCTGAAGGTAGATCATTTAGATCTGTTCACCTGTCAGTAATGATGATAATTGCTGTTTTTATTTTTCCATTATTTCGTAATAGTTTGAAAGATCCAATATTTATTCAAGAAGATAAAAATAATTTACTTAGATTATCTGGCTTTACATATGATTTACTTATAATACTTCTAATTATATTTGTACAAATCTGGACTATATGGGACATCGAAACTTTTACATTAAGATATGGCGATAAATATATTGGTGATATCATAGTAGGATCAATTTTGATGTTCCTTGTCCTAGACGCAACTAGAAGAGCAGTTGGATGGGCCATGGTACTTGTAGCTGGGTTTTTTATGTTTCATGCTTTATATGCACACAAATTTTTTGGCTTTTTTTATGGACCTCCTACCAGATTAGCAAAATATATTGATACATTATTTATGACCTCTGATGGTATTTATGGAATCCCACTTTATGTTGCTTCAACTTATATTGTGCTTTTTATTATCTTTGGCGGTATTTTAATTAGATCTGGTGTTGGAAGGTTTTTTGTTGATTTAGCTGTTGCCTTGACTGGACATAGGACTGGAGGGCCTGCAAAAGCTGCAGTAGTTGCTTCTGGAATGACTGGTACAGTCTATGGTTCAGCTGTAGCAAACGTTGTAACCACTGGTTCATTCACAATTCCTTTGATGAAAAACTATGGCTATAGAGCTAGATTTGCTGCAGCTGTTGAGGCATGTGCTTCATCAGGTGGACAAATAACTCCTCCAATCATGGGCGCAGCAGCCTTTATAATGGCAGAGTTTTTAGAAGCGCCCTATTCATATGTTATTTTAGCAGCAATAATTCCAGCATTTTTGTATTTCACTACTATTTACTTTATGGTTCACATTGAGGCTGAAAAACATGGAATTGAAAAAATTGATAAATCTATGCTACCCAATTTGGTCGAAGTATTAAAAAGTGGGTGGCACATGCTTCTCTCATTAGTTGTTTTGATTGGTTTATTAATTTATGGTTACACTGCTATGAAAGCAGGTTTTTGGGCTATTGTATCTGTCATAATATTAAGTTTTTTCAAAAAGAATACCAGAATGTCAGTTGTAGATTTATTAGGAGCATTCGAAAGTGGTATTAAGTCAACTGTACCTGTAACCATTGCTTGTGCTTGCGCTGGAATAATAATTGGTTCTGTGTTTGTTTCTGGATTAGGATTAAAATTCACTCAATCTGTTATCGAATTATCGGGTGGAATGTTATTCCCACTTCTTTGTTTAACAGCTATATCGGCAATAATTTTAGGAATGGGAATGACTACAACAGCTGTTTATATAACTGTTGCAGCGCTAATAGTTCCTTCTCTAATTCAGTCTGGAATAATACCTGTAGCAGCTCATATGTTTGCTTTCTACTTTGGTGTTGTTTCTACAATCACTCCTCCTGTTGCTTTAGCCTCTTTTGCTGGTGCAGCAATTGCAAAATCACCTCCTATGGCTACAGCTGTCGAATCAAGCAAAGTAGGAATTGCAAAATATATAGTTCCTTTTGCTTTTATATATAACCCTTCTTTGTTGATGGAAGGTCCAATATTATTAAGTATATATAGTCTTGTTTCTGTATTACTTGCCTATTGGTGTATGACATTAGGACTGGAAGGCTGGTTCAATGGAAAACTTAATCCTTTTAAAAGATTGGTTTCAATTTTGGGTTCAGTTTTTTTACTTATTCCACCCCAAGAAATAATATATGAAGTATCAGGCTTTTTATTAAATGCTATTGGTCTATTATCTTTGATATTTATATATTTTGTCCAAGGAAAATTAAATTTTAAAACAGAGAAAGTATAATGAAAAACATTTTTTTAGGACCTCCTAATTTCTGGTTTGCGCTAGCAATTGTAACTTTAATAATATTTGCTTGTGGAATGAATCATATGCACGTAAGTATTTTTAACTTATTTATTTCTATAGTTTTCATTACATCTGGATTATTATTGTTTTATATTTTAAAAAATAAAAATAAGTAAATTATGTATTTATTATAAAATTGTTTTCAAATTATGAATGACAAAAATTCTAAAACCTTGTTAAATGCATGTAAATTGACCAAGAAATTTGGAAATTTTGTTGCAAATAATTCAATTGATATAAAAATAAAGAAGGGTGAAATACATGCCTTACTTGGTGAAAATGGAGCAGGAAAATCAACTTTGGTAAAAATGTTTTATGGTTTATTATCTCCAGACAAAGGAAACATTTTATTAAATGGTAAAGAAGTAAGTATAATAAACCCAAAGTTTGCCAGAGAACTCGGCATTGGAATGGTTTTTCAACATTTTTCTTTATTTCCGGCACTAACTGTCAGCGAAAATATTTTAATCTCACTAGACCAAAAGTTTTCAAAAAACCAATTAGAAAATGAAATAATTAATACCTCAAAAAAATGGGGTTTATCAATAAGTCCTTCAAAAAAAGTTGCAGAGTTATCGGTGGGAGAACAGCAAAGAGTTGAAATTATAAGATGTTTATTGCAGAACCCCCAATTACTAATAATGGATGAACCAACATCTGTATTATCTCCGCAAGAAATTAAGAATTTATTTAAAGTATTAAAGAATCTGTCTAAATCAGGTTGTTCAATTTTATATATTAGTCATAAACTTCATGAAATCAAAGAAATAGCTGAAAGAGTAACTATTCTTAAATCTGGTCATGTAATTGATTCAAGGGAAACAAAAAATGTAACAACTAGTTTTCTAGCTGAAAAAATGATTGGTAAAAAAGTAGTTAAACTTAAACAGAAAAAAATTCTAACAAAATTAAATAAAAATTTAGCTTTATCAGTAAATAATCTATGCCGAATAAAACAAAATCAATTTGGAGTTTCACTTAATAATATAAATTTTTCTATAAATTATGGTGAAATTTTGGGGGTTGCTGGGATAGCTGGAAATGGTCAAGTAGAACTAATGGAAGCCCTGAGTGGTGAGATATTAGGAGACAAACAAGAAATAATATTTGAAGAAACAGCTATAGGAAATTCAAAAATAGAAAATAGAAGACAGTTAGGAATAGAATTTGTTCCTGAAGAAAGAAATAATCATGCAACAGTTCCAGATCTTAGTCTTCATGAGAATACTTTTTTAACATTTTTTTGCCACTATGTTTTTAATAAATCTTTTATAAAAAAATTGTTTGCAAACCCAAATCAATCAATTGCTACAAGTAAAGATATAATATCAAAAAATGATGTTAGATGTCCTTATGAAAACCCTTTAGCAAAACAGTTGTCTGGAGGTAACTTACAAAAATTTATTATTGGAAGATCTTTTCAAGTAAATCCTAAATTAACAATTATTTCTCAACCCACATGGGGAGTAGACATTGGGGCTGCAACAATAATAAGACAAAAAATACTGAATTTAGCCAGTATAGGAAAAGCTATTATTATAATTAGCCAAGACTTAGAAGAAATTTTTGAACTATCAGATAATATATGTGTCATTAGTAATGGACATTTGTCAAAAATTAAAAGCAAAAGAAATATGACACCAACAGAAGTTGGATTATTAATGGGTGTTAATTAACTTGGATAGAAATTAATTATGTTTGTATTTACACATAGAAATGTTCAAAATAATTATTGGATCATTATTGGACCATTAATATCTGTAGTTATTACAATAATAATCGGTGCATTAATATTTGAAATACTCAATTATCCTGTAACTGAATCCTTGTATCAGGTGTTTCTTTCTCCTTTTTCAAGACCTGACAGAATAGCAGATATATTAGTTAAAGCTTGCCCCTTAATTATAATTGGAATTGGATTAATTTTTTGTTTTAGATCTAATATTTGGAATATTGGTGCTGAAGGTCAATTTATTTTTGGAACTTTATGTGCTGGATCATTTGCTCTTTTATTTCCAGATACTAATAATCATTTATTACTACTTTCAATGTTAATAATTGGTTTTTTAGGTGGGGCCATTTGGGCTTCTATTCCTGCAATATTAAAAATAAAACTTAATGTAAATGAAATATTAGTAAGCTTAATGCTTGTCTATGTTGCAATGCTTTTCATAGATTTTATTGTTAGAGGTCCATTAAGAGATCCTATGAGTTTTGGTTTTCCATTATCAAAACCTTATCCTGAAGGTGCAATAATTTCAAAAATACATTTCCCTGGAATTGGTTATTTAGGACAATTACATTATGGTATTTTAATTATATTGATTTTAGCACCATTTTCATGGTTCTTAATTAATAGAACTTTACCTGGTTTTCAAATAAAAGTGTTTGGTTCCGCTCCAAAAGCATCTAGTTTTGCTGGCTTTAATAAAAATAAAATAACTCTAGGTGTCTTAGTAATGTCTGGAGGCATGGCCGGCCTTGCGGGTGTAATAGAAGTATCGGCAAATATGGGACAATTGCAACCTGAAGTATCCTTTGGTTATGGTTTTACTGCTATTATAGTTGCTTTTTTAGGTAGACTAAATCCTTACGGAGTAATAATAGCGGGTATAGTAATTGCTACAGCAAAGCTTGGAGCTGACAATGCTCAAATGATTTTAGGCATACCCAAAGTAGTCACTGGAATTTTTGAAGGAGTATTATTATTTTTTTTACTTGCTGGAGAAACAGTCCAAAATTATAAAATTTCATTTAAAAGAAAAAGTTGAATGGAAAATTTAATAATTACAATTTTGGTTACTTCAATTCCTATACTTTTGGCCGGAACTGGAGAGTTAATTTCCGAAAAAAGTGGAGTGCTCAACCTCGGGGTTGAAGGCATGATGTTAACAGGTGCAGTTGCTGCCCTTGGTTCAGTTTTAATAATTGGAAACCCATATGCTGGAATTTTTTTTGGAGCAGCCGCAGGTATTATAATAAGTTTAATTTTTTCTTTTTTTACCATTTCCCTAATGACAAATCAGGTTGCAACTGGCTTAGGTTTAACTATTTTTGCAACAGGCTTAACTGGATTAATTGGTCAACCATTTGTAGGTAAAACAATACCCTCTCTTCCAAAAATTGAAATAATGTTTTTATCAGATATACCTTTTTTTGGTTCGATTTTTTTTAAGCAAGATATTTTATTTTATTTTTCTATTTGTTTAATTATTGCAGTACACTTTTTTTTAATAAAATCTAGATATGGAATAATTGTTAGAGCAATAGGAGATAATCATAATAGCGCTCATTCGATAGGTTATCCAGTTAAAAAGATAAGATGGTTATGTGTTGCTTTTGGAGGCATGTGTGCTGGTATGGGAGGTGCTTATATACCGTTGGCATTAACTCCACATTGGTCAGAAGGAATGACAGCTGGAAAAGGTTGGATAGCTCTTGCTCTTGTTGTTTTTGCTTCTTGGCTTCCGTTTAGATTACTTTTAGGAGCACTCATCTTTGGTGGAATAACTATATTACAATTTGTTGCACAAGCGAGAGGTTGGCCTTTCCCCTCTCAATTTTTAAATATGCTACCATATTTGGTAACAATTTTAGCATTATCGTTAATTTCTATAAAAACAAGTTCTGGAAACACTCTGGTTCCCTCAAGTTTAGGAAAACCTTTTTTTGAAAATAATTAAAAAAATTAACTAAAATTTTTTAAAAAATAACTATTGTGCATTTTTTAATTAAGCTTAGAATTAAATTATTTAAGGAGATGTAAAATGTATAAGAAATTTATTAAATTAACTACTTTCTTGAGCATTTTAATAGCACCTATTTTATTTATAAATAATTCTTCTGCCTTTGCCAAAACAACTAAGGTTGGGTTTGTTTATCTTACTACTCCGGGCGACCATGGTTGGACATATGCCCACGAATTAGGAAAGCAAATGGTAGAAAAGGAATTTGGCAATAAAGTTAAAATTAGTGTTGTTGAAAATGTTCCAGAAGGACCTGATGCCACTAGAGTTATTAGAGAATTGGCAAAACAAGGAAATGAAATTATTTTTACCACTTCATTTGGGTATATGGAACCAACTTTAAAAGTTGCTAAAGAATTTCCAAACATTAAATTTGAACATATGACAGGTTATAAAAGAACCAAAAATGTTGCTACTGGAAATATTAGATTTTACGAAGGTAGGTATGTTCAAGGAGTTGTAGCTGGCTTAATGACTAAAACTAATAAAATCGGTTACATAGGAGCGTATCCTATTTCTGAAGTTATAATGGGAATTAATGCTTTTGCTCAAGGTATGAAGTCAGTAAATAAGAAAGCAACAATTTCAGTTATTTGGGCTAACACATGGTATGATCCCGTTAAAGAAGCTGACGCTGCAAAAGTACATATCGCTGAGGGAGCAGATATATTAGCTCAACATACAGACTCCCCAGCCATGCTTCAAATTGCAGAGAAAAAAGGAGCCTTAGGTTTTGGTCAATCTACTGACATGGGAGCATTTGCGCCTAAAGCACAATTATTTGCCTCTATCAATAATTGGGGACCTTATTATGTAAAGAAAATTAAACAGTTAAGAAGCGAAAAATGGAACACAGGTGATGAACCTAATCATTGGCCTGGAAATACATGGGGCGGTTTATCAACTGACATGCTTTTATTATCACAATTTAAAAATATGCCAAATGATGTTGCCCAAAAAGCACAAGCTGCCCATGATGGGATTAAAAGTGGGAAGATTAAAATATTTGCTGGACCATTAAAAACTAATGATGGCAAAAATATTATTTCTGCCGGAAAAGAACTTGATGATGGGGCCTTATGGGGTATGAATTATTATCTTGAAGGCGTTTCAGGCAAGGTTCCCAAATAAAAAATATTGTTGTAGTAAGCGATGATAAAACATCGCTTACTAAATTCAACTTGAATTATTTTTACAAAATTTTTTGTTTTTTGATTTTCTTTTCCAACGAAACTAGTGCTAATCAAGATATCAAAATAAAACAAGCGCAAAACAATATATCTATATTAGATATTTATGGTAAAAGATATTTTGCTAAATCTGGACTGAAAATTAAAATTGGAGATTTTCTTAAATCAGATGATAAACCTGCTTTTATATTAATAAAAAAAAACAAACTTTGTTTTTCAAAAAACTCTTCTCTTAAAATCAAGTCAATTGATGATTCTACAAATATAATTATCTTTAAAATTTTAAAGGGGAAATTTTTATTTTTTGTTAATCAAAATAGTAAATTAAAATTTTATTTAGATGTTAATGAAAAAATAATTCAAAATAATTTTGGTCATATATTCGTTTCAAAAAAAACAAATAAATCTATATTTATAAAAACTTTTAAAGTAGATGCTAATTTATACAATACAACTTCAGACAAGATAAGATTAAAATCAAATAGCTTTTACACTTTTTATAATAGTGATGAATTTAATAAAAAAGCAACTAATTTTAAGGAATCGTCCTTTTTAAAACAATGTTTATTAGAAAGCTCTGAGTTAAATTCACCAAAAAAAGTATTCTATAAATGTTCTACTTTGAAGAACAAAATCTATTGTGGGTATCAAGAATCATTTTAATAAAATATCAACAAAAATTTTACAACTAATTATTGCTAACAAAATTAAAATTATTTTATCAAAAGCGTTTACTGATATAGATTTAGCCATTCTTGCTCCTATTGGCATACTAGACAACAATACAAAAGTACATATCAAACTTATGAGAATAATGTCATAATTTAAAAATTTGTAATAAATCAATCCTGGAGTCTGAAAAAAAGACATCGTCATAAAAAAAACTGATATTGTAGAAATAAAAGTCTCTCTTGTAAGTTTCATGGAGTTTAAAAATGTGATAGAAATTGGTGCGGATATACCTGAAGCCCCTTGCAAGACACCTCCTAAAAAACCGAATGGAAAAAATAAAATTTTAGAATTTTGATATACTAAATGCCAACTTGGGACAAATAACTTGAAAATTATGTAGATCATTACTACACATCCGACTCCGACTGATAAAGTATCTAAAGACAAATTTACTAAAAAGATAGTTCCTACAAAGGCACCTAATCCCCCTCCAAAAGCAAAAAGAAATGTCAGATTTAATGGTAGTATAGAATTCCTATAAATATATAACTGACGTATATTCGTTAATACATTTGGTATCACCATTATTACAACAGCAAGTCTGACATCATAAAAAGCAGAAATCACGGGTATGGTAATAATAGGAACCCCTGCACCAGTTGCCCCCTTTAAAACTCCAGCGAATAAAAATGCTAAAAAAGTTACAATATAAAATATGTAAGAATCTAAAGAAAAAGCTATAGTTTATTCTCTTGCTTCTTGAATTTTTTTTGAAACAATTTCACTAAAAAACCTGACATCAGAACCAAGGGTTGTTAAATCAAAACCCTCTTTTAGTTTGTTTTTTAGAAACTCAGGAGACAAACAATGAATACCTACTTTAATTTTGTTTTTTTTGCATGCTATTTTTATTTTATCTATTGCTTGAATAATTTTTTCTTCAGTTCTGTCTAGACCTGGTTTCAAACCTAGTGAAATACTCAGATCAGAAGGACCAATATAAATACCTGTCAAACCTTCAGTTGATGCAATATCATCAACATTATCTAATGCTTCTTCTGTTTCTACCATAGCTAGTGAAATTATTTTTTCATTTGCCTCTTCATGATAACTTACACCATGAACCATCATAGCTCTCGTTGGACCTGAACTTCTAAAACCATCTGGAACATACTTTGTTGCACCTACAAAATTTATAGCATCTGCTTTATTATTAATCATCGGGCAAATAACACCTAAAGACCCTGCATCTAATAATTTCATTATAATTCCTGGTTCATTCCATGGAACTCTTACCATTGGAGTAGTCTCTATTTTTGATAAAACCTGAAGCATATTTAAAGCAAATTGATAATCAATCAAACCATGCTGTAAATCAATAGTTATAGAGTCAAATTTGTTTAAAGACATCATCTCTGCTGTTATTGTAGATGGAATTGAACACCATCCGTTTATGGCACCTTTACCTTCCATCCAACATTTATTTAATCCTTGCTGATTCATTTTTTTCACCTAAAAATTTCATTATTGACAATAACATTTTTATTTATTTTTTTATCAAAAATATTAAAAACATTTTGAACAGATTCAGTAGACATTCTAATTGTAGCCTCAACAGTAACACCTGCAATGTGCGGAGATAAAATTACATTTTTAAGTTCTAGAATTTTATTTGATAATGGAGCCGGCTCTTCATCAAAAACATCTAATCCCGCACCTGAAATAACATTATTTTTCAATGCGTTATATAAATCTTCTTCGTTAATTATCCCTCCTCTAGCACAATTAACAATATATGATGTCTTTTTCATATTCTCAAATTCTTTTCTTGAAAACATATTCTCTGTTTCTTCATTTCTTGGACAATGAATTGTTACAATATCCACCTCTGATAAAATATTAAAAATATTGTCTATACTTTTAGCACCTGCTTCGTGAATTAAATTTTTAGAGATATATGGATCATATACCAAAACTTCCATATCAAAAGCTTTAGCTCGTTTTGTTACTTTTGAACCAATTCTTCCAAAACCTATTACTAAAAGTTTTTTTTGTGCAAGATCCCAAGATTTATTATTCCATCTAGTTGACCAGTCTGCTTTTCTTGTAAACTCATCATAATAAAATACATTTTTGGATAAAGCTAACATCATCATCATAGCATGTTCAGATACGGTTATCATATTAGAATGTGCAGCTATTGTTAAAGGTATTTTTTTTCTCGTAAGCGCTGATACATCTATTGAATCATATCCTACACCATGTCTTGAAACGATTAGTAAATTTTCAGCATTTTCAATAACTTTTTCAGATATATTTGCTGTCCTTACAGTTATTGCATGTACATCTTTTGCAGCTTCAGAAATTTCATTTTCGTCATCTGACATTATAACTTGAAAATCAATATCAGGTCTCATTTCAAGCATTTTAATACCTTCTTCATGCAAGCCTTGAACTACCAGAACTTTTCTTTTATTACTTTCCATAAACATTCACCTAGATAAGATTTTAATTTAATAAAATTTTTCTTAAATAACTACTTTTTTTTTTTTATTTTGTTTAAAATAAAATAATTTTGGAGTTGATTAATATGATAATTGAAAATTTACATCCTGAATTTGGAAAAAAAATCAGTGATATCAATATTAAAAAATTAAATAAAAAAGAAACTGAAAAAATAATTGAACTTTTTGAATCATCATCTCTTTTAATTATTAAAAATCAAAAAATCAAAAATGAAGATCAAATAAGGTTTTCAAAAATATTTGGTAAATTAGAAATAACAAAACCTGGTACTTTAGGATCTGATTCAAATTTAGTAATTTTAACTAATTTAGATGAGTTTGGTAATGTAGTAGATACCAGTCATAAACAGTCTAAAAACGATAGAGCTAATCAACAATGGCACAGTGATAGTTCATTTAAAATCATACCCGCACAAGCTTCCATTCTATCTGGTAAAAAAATCCCTTCAGAGGGGGGTGATACAGATTTTATAAGTATGCGGTTTGTCTATAATAATTTAACAGAAGAAATTAAATGTAAAATAAATAACTTGAGTGCAGTTCATCATTTTGCACATTCAAGATCAAAAATTGATAGTAAAATGGTCAGTAAATTAGAATATGAAAAATTTCCTCCTGTTATTCAACCTATGATAAAAACCAACCCTAAAAATAAAAAAAAGGCTCTCTATTTTGGATCGCACACTGCTTACATTCAGGACTTGTCAAAATCAGAAAGTTTCAATTTACTTAATTATTTGAAAAATTTTGCTTCTAAAGAAAAATTTATTTACTCTCATAAATGGGAAGAAAATGATTTATTAATTTGGGACAATAGAGCCATCCTTCATAGAGGGAAAAGTTATAATCCTAATCAGCCAAGATATCTAGTTAGAACAACTGTTGAAGACAGCTCATTTAAAGCAGAATATTTAAAATAAGTAGAGTAAGATTTGGAAGAATTACATTGTGATTATTTAGTAATTGGAGCAGGTGCAGCAGGATGTGTTGTTGCAAATAGGTTATCATTATCTAATAAGTTTTCAGTTGTTTGTATAGAAGCTGGTGGAAATGATAATAATCCATTTATCAAAATACCAGCAGGATTTTCAAAAACTGTTTATAATAAGAACTTAAATTGGCCATATTATACTTCACCTTCAAAAAATTCAGTTAATAGATATATACAATTTCCTAGAGGCAAGGTTATTGGTGGTTCAAGTTCAATTAATGGCCATTTATATGTAAGGGGCCAATCAGCAGATTATAATGGTTGGGCACAATTAGGGTGTATAGGGTGGGACTGGGATAATGTTTTGCCTTATTTTAAAAAAGCTGAAACCAGAACTAATGGTGATAAACGTGTAAGAGGAAAAAATGGTCCATTAATTATTTCTGACTTAACAGAAGTTCACCCTTTAACAGAAATTTTCATAAATACAGTTGATAAATTAGGAATCAAAAAAAATCCTGATTATAATAGTGGTGATCAAGAAGGCACTTCTACGTATCAAAACATGATTAAAAATAGTGTAAGATGGAGTGCTGCTGATGCTTACTTAAAACCTATTTTACAAAATCATAATTTTAAATTAATTAAAAATTCTTTAGTAATTAAATTATTATTAAAAAACAAAAAAATTGATGGCGTATTATTTGAAACGGGAAAAGTTAGAAAAAAAGTTTTAGTAAAAAAAGAAATTATTTTATGTGCTGGTGCAATTAACTCTCCACATCTTTTACAGCTTTCAGGTATTGGAAATAAGTTTGATTTAGAACAAGTAGGAATAAAATGTTTACACCATCTAACAGAAGTAGGAAAAAATTTGAAAGATCATTATGCAGTTAGAATAGCAATGAGAGTAAAAGGTATTTCTTCATATAATGAAAAATCAAGAGGTATATTGTTGTTAAATGAAATTTTAAAATATTTTCTTTTTAAAAGAGGTATGTTAACAACACCAGTCTCAAGTGCAGGTGTATTTGCAAAAACAAAAAGTGAATTACAAAACCCTAATGTTCAAATGTTATTCGCTCCAGCAAGTTATCAAAGTGTAAATGTTGGCACAGCAAAGTTAGAAAGATTACCTGGGATGACCTGTGGCGTTACTCAACTAAGGCCAGCTAGCAAGGGTTGGGTGAAAGCAATATCAAATTTAAGTAATGTTCCACCTGAAATTCAACCAAATTATTTAGATAATGAATTCGACAAACAAACAATTGTAGAAGGAATAAAGTTAGTAAGAAAATTTTTTTCTTCTTCTCCAATAAACCAATATTGTGTTAAAGAAATAAACCCTGGTGAAATTATTGCTACCGATAATCAATTGTTAAATTATGCTTTAGAAAATGGTTCTACTATTTACCATCCAATTGGTACCTGTAGAATGGGAAATGACGAAAAATCTGTAGTTGATTTAACATTAAAGGTTAGAGGTATTAAAAATTTAAGAATTATTGATGCGTCAATTATGCCTGAAATGGTTTCTGGAAATACTTATGCTGCAACTAATATGATAGCAGAGAAAGGTTCAGATTGTATTTTGAAAGAATTATAATCAAAAAGTTAATAAAGGTAATTTAATGAAAATAACTAAAGTTGAAACAATACGTCTTCCTGAACATCCAAATCTAATATGGGTTAAAATATATACTGATGAAGGCTTAAATGGATTAGGTGAAACTTGGTTCGGAGCTGAAGCCGTTGAAGCTGATATTCATTCAAGACTTGCAAATATTTTAATTAATGAAGATCCCACAAAGATTGAATCTATTTATTCTTTAATGAAACCTTATATTGGTTTTTTTGGCACAGGAACAGAAATGAGGGCTCTCTCAGCTATAGATGTTGCTATATGGGATATAAATTCAAAAATTTTGAATGTACCTTTGTATAAAATTCTAGGAGGAAAAACTAGATCAAATATCAAAGTTTATAACACATGTGCTGGACCATCGTACGTTTCTAAAAATGCAGATGTAAGGCCAGAAAATTTTGGAACAAATAATTTAAAATCAAATAAACAAGAAATTTATGAAGATTTAGATATGTTTATGAATAAGCCTGAAGAACTTGCTTCATCATTATTAGAAATGGGCATTAAATCAATGAAAATATGGCCTTTTGATTTCGCGAAAGGAGCATCTGAAGGCCTAACAATATCTGAAGATGATTTAAAAAAATACATCACTCCATTTAAAAAAATTAGGAAAGCTCATGGTGACAAAATGAAAATTAAAGCTGAACTTCATGGTATCTGGAGTTTGGAAGCATCAAAAAAAATATGTCAAGCTTTAGAAGAATTTGAAATGGACTGGATTGAAGATCCAATTTGGATGGATAAATTTCATGATATTCCTAAATTGGCAAAATACACAAAGCAACCATTAGCTGGAGGAGAAACATTGGGAGGACTATCTCAAATTTCACAATTAATAGATACTTTGGATCTTGTATATCCAATAATAGATGTAACATGGGGAGGTGGTATTACTTTTGCAAAAAAAGCAGCAACTTTAGCCGAAAGCAAAGGAAAGTCTATAGCCTTTCATGATTGCTCTGGACCAATCACATTAACAGCCTCAACCCATTTAGCTTTATCATGCCCCAATGTTATTGAACAAGAAATTACAAGATCATTTTTTTATAATTGGTATAAAAATGTAGTTTCAGGTCTTCCAATTATAAAAAATGGTATGATTTCTTTAAATGATAAGTCTGGCCTTGGTATAGAATTAAATAGTGAAATCTTTAAAAACTCAAATATAATTATAAGAGAAACATTTTAAATCAAAATCAAGTAATATTGAAATAATTAATGTTATATGAACAGAAAATAAAAACGTGATAATTAATAGTAATAATGGAAACTTTAATCCCAAATTATCTGCTGAAATAATTTGGATGGCTTGGAAAAATGGAGATTTAATTGATAAATTACCCTCAGCATTAATACCTAAAACTAAATTAGAAGCATATGAAATTCAAAAAACATATGAGTTATTCAGTAAAAGTTCATTATTTGGATGGAAAATTGCTGCCACTAGTCAAGATGGTCAGAATCATATTGGTGTCAAAAATCCACTTGTAGGAAGAATTTTAAAAGAAACTGTCTTTAAATCAAATACTATTATAAAAAACACTAAAAATAATATGTCTGTGGCAGAACCAGAAATTGCGTTTAAATTCATAAGTGACTTAATTCCAAAAAAAAATAATTATACACAAGAAGAAATTTTAAATGCTGTAGGATCAATGCATCCTGCAATTGAACTTCCGGACTCTCGCTTTAAAAATTTTACAGGTGTGGGTGAATTTAATTTGATTGCTGATAATGCTTGTGCTCATCAGTTTATAATTGGTCCTAAACTATCGGAAGAATGGAGAAAAACCGATTTAACTAAGCTAGAAATAAATATTAGCACATCAAATGGTTTTCATAACAAAGGTTCAGGTTCAAACGTTCTTGGAAGTCCATATTTAGCACTTAATTGGCTTGTTAATGAACTTTCAAAAAATAATATAACAATCAAAAAAGGACAGTATGTTTCAACTGGGACATGTGCCAAACCGATAAATTTTTCTCCTGGTGATAAGATTATAGCAGATTATGGAAAGTTTGGTCATATTTATGTTATAATTGATTAGAAATAATTATTAATGGTAAATTATTAGACATAATAAATAGAGGTTAAAAATGATAGTTAAAATGACAATTGATCTAGAGAGAGGTTTTGCTCCTTGGAAAGAAATGTTCATTAATAATGAATATAGATTAAATGAACATGGGGGAAGATTAGTATTTGCAGGAACAGAAAAAGATAATGATAACAAATTGACAGTAATAATGGACTTTGACTCACCAGAAGCTCTTCAAAACTTTGCAGGTGATGAAGAATTATCTAAAATCAGATCTGATTCTGGTGCTAATTTAAAAACTACAATTTCAACAATAATGAGTTCTAAATCTTTTACAAAAACTTAAACTTAAAATACAAAAAAAAGTATTTAAAAATATACCCAAAATGTAAATATTATTAAAAATAAGTTATATAAACAATTTTCTTTTATACCTTAGTTACCGTGTCTTTAACTTTTCTAAACTATTTGGGTTTATTAGATAAATTTACACAGGGAAGTGAATAGAAGTTTAAAGGTTTTTAATAAAAAGTGGTGCCCAGGGGCGGATTCGAACCACCGACACGAGGATTTTCAGTCCTCTGCTCTACCAACTGAGCTACCTGGGCACTTAATATATCTATACCTCTAACATAAAGGATTGTCTAGATTAGATAATTAATTTTATTCTTGTTCAATTACATCATCTGCAAAAAAGTATTCTTCATTTAACCATTTGCTTAAATCTATTTCGCTACATTTTTTAGAACAAAAAGGATAAAACTGATTATAATTTTGGTACTTCTTTTTACAGTTTGTACATTTTTTAGACTTATTATTTTTCATTATTTTTAATTAATCCTGCAGAATTTAATGTTCTATAAACCTCTGCTAAAGGCAACCCAACAATATTTGAATAAGAACCAGAAACAAAATTGACATATCTTGATGCAAACCCTTGAATTCCATATCCACCAGCTTTTCCTCTCCACTCGTTAGTTTTTAAATAAAATTTAATTTCATTCATTGTTAATCTCTTAAATTTTACAATAGATGAAACAATTTTTAACTTGCCTTTATAATTTGGACTTGTAATTAAAAAAGCTGTTATTACATTATGTCTTCTTCCAGATAGCATTTTTAGTGATTTTTCAGCTTCATGCTTTTCTGATGTTTTTTCTAATATTCTTCTACCTACATGTACAATTGTATCTGCAGTCATAATCAAAGATGTTGGATTATCTTCTTTTACTTTTGACATTTTTTTTAGGACCATCCTTTTTACATAAGATAATGGCAGCTCATTTTTTAATATTTTCTCATCTATTTCAGGAGCAATTATTTGGTTAGGGAATATCCCTATTTGTTTTAATAGATCTCTTCTTCTTGGTGATGATGAACCAAGAATGAAATGTATTTCATTATTCAAATCAACCATTTAAAAAATCGATGATGTTTATTTATATCTAAATGTAATTCTACCTTTAGTTAAGTCATAAGGAGTCATTTCTACATTCACCCTATCTCCCAACAAAACTCGGATTCTATTCTTTCTCATTTTTCCGCTGGTATGTGCTAAAACTTCATGTTCATTATCCAGTTTAACTCTAAACATAGCATTTGGTAAAAGTTCTTCAACAATCCCAGAAAATTCGATTACACCTTCTTTAGCCATTTCAATCCTTTTAAATTAATCTGCTTATAAATTTTGATTAGTCAAGTTATTAATTTTATTTTATTTTCTAATATCCATTGAAATTTTGTGAGCTTTTAAGCCCTCTAAATCTGCCAATATGCTTGCATGCTTTCTTAAAACAAACAAATTTTTCTTATTGCATTCAATAAATGTACTTCTTTTCATAAAATCGTTCACTCCTAAACCACTTGAAAATCTTGCCGTACCTCCAGTAGGTAAAACATGATTTGGACCAGCAACGTAATCTCCAATAGCTTCTGGGGTATACCTTCCAATAAAAATTGAACCTGCATTTCTTATTTTTTTAAAAAAATCATTTGGGTTATCCATTGCCAACTCTAAATGTTCCGGTGCAATTGAATTTATTAAATCAATAGATTGTTCTAAATTTTTTAAAATAATTATTTTTCCATTTGAATACCATGATTCTGATGCAATTTTTTTCCTGGGCAAAGAATTCAAAGCCAAGATTATTGATTTCTCAACTTTTTTTGCAAAAATTTTATCATCTGTTATCAATATAGATTGAGCCTTTTCATCATGTTCAGATTGTGAGAGAAGATCATATGCTATCCAATCAGGATTACTTTTATTATCTGAAACTATTAAAATTTCAGAAGGTCCAGCTATAGAGTCAATCCCCACCTTCCCGAAAACCTGACGTTTTGCTTCTGCTACGTAGGCATTTCCTGGGCCAACTATTTTATCAACTTTCTCAATAGTTTCAGTTCCATATGCTAAGGCAGCTATTGAATGTGCCCCTCCCATCGCATAAAAATCATTAATTTCTGAGATATAAGCAGATGCAAGAACGATTTGAGGGGGATTTATAATTGATAAAGGAGTAACTAATTTTCTTTTACTAACTCCTGCAACTAAAGCTGGAATTACATTCATAATTATAGATGAAGGGTAAATAGCTTTGCCACCTGGGACATAAAAACCAACAGAATTAATAGGTTGAAACTTTAAACCCAAACGTACACCTAATTCATCTTTATATTCAAATCCTTTTGGAGTTTGCTTTTCATGGAAAGATCTAATTCTCTTTACAGTGAATTTTAAGGCATTTTTTTGATCGACAGGTAGTTCTTGAAAAGCATTTTTTAAAATTTTATATTCAATCTTTATTTGATTCAATTGTGTTAGATTAACTTTATCAAATTTATTTATGAGTGATAATAAAGCTTTGTCACCATTTCTCTTAACTTTAATTAAAATGTTTTTAACTGTTTCAGAAATATCTTCTGCATCTTTATTTCTATTTAATAAAAGTTTTTTTATTAAAGTATTATAATTAGATTGATAGAAATAAATAAAATTAGTCTTCTTATTTTTCATTAATACAACTTTCAAATTTTATTATTAATTTACAAATCTCGTCAAATTTTGTTTTATACGCAGTTCTATTTATTGCTAGTCGAGTAGAAACTTTAATAATCTCCTCTATCTCTATTAATCCATTCGCTTTTAGAGTCTTCCCTGTATCAACCAAATCAACTATCCTTCTACATAAACTCATTTTTGGAGCAATTTCCATCGCACCATTTAGTTTAATACACTCTGCATGAACTCCACGTTTTTCAAAGTGATTCTTCGTAATGTTTGGATACTTTGTTGCAACTCTAACATAACTCCATTCTAATGGATCTTCTTCCTGTAAAATTTTACTATTTGAAGCCACTATCATTCTACATCGACCAATATTAAAATCTATTGGTGAATAAATTTCAGAATGATTAAATTCATCAAGCACATCACTTCCAATAATAGCAATTTGCACGGCACCATAAATTAAAAAAGTTGCTACATCAAATGATCTTACCTTAATTAATTTAATATTTTCATGATTAGTAGAAAATTGTAACTTTCTATCATTTTTATCAAAAAATGATTTTTCAGGAATTATATCTGCTTTTTCTAAAATTGGGATTGCCTCAAGCATCACTCTTCCTTTTGGTAATGCTATATTTAGGTTTTTTAAAATTTTCATTATTAAATAACTCTTTTATTTATGCTCTGGTTTATTGCCAGTTGGCCAAGGTATGTCTATATCATCTAATAAAATATTAATTTTATTTACACCTAGTCTAATTAATTTTGAATTAGAAAACTTTAATAATAAACTCTTATTTTCTAAGGTAATAGCCAATAAATTTAAATAATCTTTTTTATCTTCTTTATTAAAATTAATAAATTTTAAATTATTAGCTTCACTTATTTGAATTCCAGATACAACTCTATAAAATATTGAATTTTCATTACCTTTAAATTCCCAACAAAATCTTGAAAAAGTAGCTACAAATGTTTCTTCAGCTTCCAAGTACCTCATTTCATTGATAGTAAAAATACCATCTTGGCACAAAGAAGATAAAATTTTTATGTCTTTGGCATCCACAGCTTTAATTTTTAATTTTTTAATATTATAATTATCGGAAATATTATTAGACATCTTTACATTTTTCATTTTTTAAAATTAATTAATTTGTGCCCCTAAGTTACTTAATTTATCTTCAATATTTTCATAGCCTCTTTTTAAATGTTCAAGTTCCAAAATATTACTTTCTCCATCTGCTGCTAAAGCTGCAATTATTAGAGACATAGAAGCTCTTAAATCTGTAGCTTTTACTTTAGCGCCTTGTAAACTTTTCAAGCCAGTTACATAAGCTTTGTTTTTTTTTACTAATATATTTGCACCCATTTTTCTTAATTCGGGAACATGTTGAAATCTATTTTCAAAAATATTTTCTCTAATTAGAGATTTTCCTTCAGCAAAACACATTAAACTCATAAACTGAGCTTGTAAATCTGTAGGAAAACCAGGATGTGGTTCAGTAGAAATATTAATTGAATTTAAGCTACTTGGACCTATTATTTTTAGTTCATTTTGACCATAAATAACTTTTGTGCCTGTTATTTCTAATTTTTTTAAAAAATTATTTAAATCTTTGTAATTAGTTTTTTTTATATCAATTTCACCTTTTGTTATCGCTGCAGCAATTGCAAAAGAACCTGCCTCAATTCTATCCGGTATTACTGAATAAGAAATAGGGTTTAATTTTTTTACACCTTCTATAATTATTCTATTTTTACCTAACCCTAAGATCTTTGCTCCCGCCTTTATCATACAATTCCCCAAGTCTACGATTTCCGGTTCTCTAGCCACATTAATAAGCTCTGTTGTCCCTTGTGCTAAAACTGAAGCCATAATAGCACACTCTGTAGCTCCAACAGAAACTTTTGGAAACTTAATTTGACATCCTCTAAATCCATTTTCTGAAAGTGTAGCTGTTAGATGACCATTTTCTAATTCTACATTTGCTCCAAGTTTTTTAACTACATCAATATGCAAATCTATAGGTCTACTTCCTATGGCGCATCCACCAGGCAAAGGTACGATAGCACGTTTTCTAGACTGTAATAATGGTGCTAATATTAATATGGAGGCCCTCATTGTATTGACAAGTTTTTCTGGGGCTACATGAATAATTGCTTCTCTTAAAAATTTAATATTACCTTTTGAAACTAGAGTTTTAATCCCAAGTGCATTCAAAAGTTTTATCATAATTTTTGTATCTAATAAATCTGGTACATTATTTAATTCATAACCTTTCTCAAATAAAATAGAAGCTGCCATTAAAGGCAGTGCAGAATTTTTAGCACCACTTATATTAACTTCACCAAATAGCTGTTTTTTTCCTTTAATAATTAATTTATCAAATTTATTCATTTATTTTTTAAATTTTTACAATTTATTAATGGAGAAATACCTATTTTTGAGATTCTTTTTCCTAAAATTTTTTTTTCATCTCTATCTACAATTTGTTTTTTTCTTAATTGTAAATTTCTTCTTAATGAAATTGATAAATTATCTTCATTTGTTCGAATCTTTTTTGACATTGTATAAACTGATATATAATTCTAATATAATTGACAAATGATTTAATGTCTAGAAATTGAAATTATAATTACGTTTAAAGGCCGCCATAGCTCCAGCGGTAGAGCGCGTCATTGGTAATGACGAGGTCACTGGTTCAAATCCAGTTGGCGGCACCATCATCTTAACCTTTTAAGAATGTCAGAATTATATCTGTCTAATTTGACCATCTACTTGCTTGGATACCGCGGAAATAATCCTTTCACTTAAATCATCTATCTCTTTGTCCGTTAGAGTTTTCTCTTTTGGTGTCAATTCAACAGACAAAGCTATTGACTTTTTCCCCTCAGGTATATTTTTTCCTTTATATAAATCAAAAACAGAAATTTTGTTTATTATTTGTTTCTCTACATTTTTAATCACATTAATCAAATCCTTAACTAGCAAATCATTGTTCACTACAAAAGAAAAATCTCTTTGTGAGGATTGAAAAGGGGAGTATTTTAATAAAGATTTTGAAACATTTTTACTATTTTTAATAGGGATATTATCTATAAAAATTTCAAAGCAAAAGCATTCATTTTTAAAATTTAACTCTTGCAAAACAAATGGATTAATTTGTCCAAAAAAAGCAATATCAATTTTACCTAACTTTAAAGTAGCAGATCTACCTGGATGAAAATATTTTGGGGTTATATTATCAATTTTCAAGTTAGAAATAGGACATGACAAAGCTTTTAATGTTTCAAAAATATCTAATTTTATTGAATAAAAATCATAGAGTTTCGCTTCATTCTTCCAATCTTTTTCGATTTGATTTCCATATCTAATTCCAGAAGCTACTGTTACTTGTTCTTCTGGTAAATCTCCATAGAAGACTGGTCCTACCTCAAAAAATGAAAGATTGTTAAATCCTTTATTAATATTTTTTTGAACAGCATCTATTAAGTTTGGAATAATTGATGGCCTCATTATAGTTAGTTCAGAAGAAATAGGGTTAACCAAAGTTAAGTTATTTTGTCCTCCGTTAAAAAGTTTAGCTTTTTTAGTATCTAAAAAAGAAAAAGTTAAAACTTCATTATAACCTTTTGTAGCTAATATCTTTCTGGCATATAAACTTTTTCTTTGTTGACTTTTAAAACTTGGTTTAGTTATATAGTTTTTTCTTTCTAATAAGTCTGTAGGTATATTTTCATAACCATATACCCTGATAATTTCTTCTACCAGATCCACTTTACCTTCTATATCATTTCTCCAAGAAGGAACAGAAACTAACCAATTTTCGTTATTGATTTGTGAAGAAAAACCAAGTTTTAATAATATATTTGAGATTTTATCTTCACTGATTTTTAAACCAGTTAAACTTTCAACTAGTTTTGGATTAAAATAAATCTTTTTTTGTTCTATATTTTCAGATTGACAATCTATATAGCTCGATTTACCACCACAAATGTCTTTTATCAAATTCGATGTATAGTGAATAGCCCAATTAGGACATTCAAAATCTAATCCTCTTTCAAATCTATATCTTGCATCTGTAATTAAATTTAAATCTCTTCCAGTTTGAGAAATTGAGGAAGGAGAAAAAATAGCAATTTCCAAAAACATTTCTGTTGTTTTTTCATCTATACCTGTTCTTTCCCCTCCCATTATACCAGCAATATCATCAGGGCCTATATCATCCGATATAATTAACATATGTTCATGTAAATTATAAGTTTTTCCATTTAAGGCTTCAAACTTTTCACCTGTTTTAGCTAATCTAACTTTAAGTTCTTTACCTTTTATTTTTTTTAAATCATATGCATGCAAAGGACGTCCAATATCTAACATTACATAATTTGTTATATCAACTAATGCTGAAATTGGTCTTTGTCCTACAGCTTTTAATCTATTTTTCATCCAAAATGGTGAAGACAAGTTTTTTAAATTTTTAAAGGATCTCCCAATTATTTTAGTACATAAGTATTTCTTTTCTTCAGGTAAATTTATTTTCCATTTGACACTTGACTCAAATTCACCTTTATTTTGAACAAATTGCAATTTTTTTAAATTTCCTAGTCCAAAAGCAGATAAATCTCTTGCAATACCTCTAACACCTAAACAATCACCTCGATTTGGAGTTATTTCAATTTCTATAATTGGGTCATCAATTCCCAGAAAACTTGCTACTTCTGAACCTAATTTAATATCTAGTGGTAAATGGATAATACCTTCATGATTATCAGAAATTTCTAATTCTTTTTCTGAACATAACATTCCACTAGATAATTCACCTCTAATATCTAATTCTTTTAAAGTTAAATCTAAACCTGGTATATATGTTCCTGAAGAAGCGAAAACTCCTATCATATCAAGTTTTAAGTTTGGCGCCCCACAAACTACTTGAAAAACTCTTTCGCCTGTGTCTACTTGGCATATCTTTAATTTATCTGCGTTTTTATGCTGTTCTATTTTTATTACTTTAGCAGCAATGAAGTTCTTTATATCAATACCTACTTTTTTATAATAACTTACCTCTAATCCTAATTTATTTAATGCTTCTATTATTTCAGAAAGTGAAACATTTGTTTCCAAATGGTCTTTCAACCAACTTAATGTAAATTTCATGAATTTATACCATTTAAACCTGAGTGAAGACTAGTTTCTTCAATCCCTAAAAAACCGTAATGTTTTAGCCATCTCAAGTCACTATCGTAAAAAGGTCTTAGATCAGGTATTCCATATTTAAGCATGGTTAATCTTTCTAATCCCATTCCAAATGCAAATCCTTGATATAAATCAGGATCAATTCCAACACCTAATAGAACCTTTGGATGAACCATTCCTGAACCTAAAATCTCAAGCCACTCTTCACCTGTACCAATTGATAAACTTCCATCATTTAACTTTTTACAACCTATATCAACCTCAGCTGAAGGCTCAGTAAAAGGAAAATAACTAGGTCTAAATCTAACTGGTAAACTTTCTGAGTTAAAAAAAACTCTACAGAATTCTATTAAAGTTCCTTTAAGATGACTCATTTTAATTTTTTTCCCAATCACTAATCCTTCACATTGATGAAACATTGGTGAATGTGTTGCATCATGATCTGATCTATAAGTTCTTCCTGGGACAATTACCCTTAACTCATCTAATTGCTCTATATTAATTTTTTCCATTGTCCTAATCTGTACTGGACTAGTGTGAGTTCTCAAAACTTTTCTATGTCCCTTATCGTCTGGTTTTAGATAAAATGTATCATGTTCTTGTCTTGCAGGATGATCAATTGGAATGTTTAATGCAGTAAAATTATAATAATCTGATTCTATATCTGGGCCAAAGGCTATCTCAAATCCCATGTCTGCAAAAATCGCAGAAATTTCGTCAATCGTTTTCGACAAAGGATGTAAAGAGCCAAAATTATAAGGGTTTTCTTCTAATGTTACATCTATTTTTTCATCTAGTAATTTTTTTTCTAACTCTAAATTAACGACTATTCTTTTTTTTTCTTCTATAGATGCAAACAAATTACTTTTTATATCATTTAAAACAGATCCTAGTTCAATTCTTTTTTCTTGATCAAATGATTTTAACTTTTTTAAATAAGATGTAATTGTTCCTTTTTTTCCAAAAGTAGCAATTCTTATATCCTCTAAAGAATTAATACTTTTTGCATTGGAAACCTCATCATTGATGGCTTGTCCTAGAAGCAGAATTTCATCTTTTAAATTTTTAGGCATATTAAATTTAGATCTTAATTTAAGATTTTATGACATGTCTAAGGTAGATTTTTTTTAACTTTTTCTATTAATGACTTAAAAGAATTTGGTTCATTAACGGCTATATCTGCAAGCATCTTTCTATCCATTTCAATACCTTCTAGTTTTAAGCCATTAATAAACTTTGAGTAAGTTATTCCAAATTCTCTAGTGCAAGCATTAATTCTCTGAATCCACAATCCTCTAAAATTTCTTTTTTTAACTTTACGATCTCTATATGCATAGGCACTAGCTTTTTCTACAGCTTGAAGAGCTACACCATACAATCGTCTTCTTGCTCCATAATATCCCTTGGCAGCCTTTAATACTTTTTTATGTCTTGCATGGGTTGTTACACCTCTTTTTACTCTTGACATTTAAAAAAATCTCCTAAATTACGCGTACGGCAAAAATTGTTTTACAATTTTGGCATCACAATCTTGTAATATCATAGTGCCTCTCGCTTTACGTTTCATTTTTTGAGAACGTTTACGAAGATTATGACTTAAAAAAGCTGCGCTACCCCTCACTTTTCCACTAGCAGTCAATTTAAACCTTTTTTTTGCACCACTTTTTGTTTTTAACTTTGCCATAATTCCAATCTTTTTTATGCTTATATACAATGGTTTTGAAGTAATCAACCAAAGAATTTTTTTTTTTACTTTGGAGCTAATATCATTACCATCTGCCTACCTTCTAACTTTGGTAATACTTCAACTTTACATAAATCTGATGTATTTTCCTTTACACGCTCCAAGACAGTTGAACCAAGTTCATGATGTGCCATTTCGCGTCCCCTAAACCTTAGTGTTACTTTAACTTTATCTCCATTATCTATAAATTTTTTTACAGATTTCATTTTTACATCAAAGTCATGATGATCAATATTTGGTCTTAATTTAATTTCCTTAACATCAATAATCTTTTGTTTTTTTCGAGCCTCATTTTTTCTTTTTTGAGCCTCATATTTATACTTACCATAATCTAATATTTTACAAACTGGTGGGTTTACATTTGGTTGAACTTCAACTAAATCTAAATTTTCAGATATAGCTGTGTTTATTGCCTCTTCTTTTGATATTATTCCTAATTGTTCTCCGTTTGAACCAATGCATCTTACTTTTTCTGCAGAGATAAATTGATTAATTTTTGGACCATCTCCAGTTGGGCGTGATTTTGTTTCGTTTATATCCAACTCCTTTTAAATTGTTTTAGTTTTATCAATACTTGAGTATAAAGCTTAATATACATTTAATAAAATTAAATTATACCCCTAAGAAAAAAAATTCAAATTAAATCTGGTGGTAAAGTCTTTATTTTAATATCAGCTATAAAATCGTCTATATTTTTTAATTCTTGAGACTTTGAACCTAAATTTCTAACAGCAACAGTTTTTTTCTCTTTTTCTTTTTCTCCAATTATTAAAATAATTGGAATTGCATTAATTGAGTGTTCTCTGATCTTATATCCAATTTTTTCATTTCTCAAATCTAACTCTACTCTAATTCCATTCTCTTTTAACTTTTCATAAACAAATTCAGCATAGTCATTTGTTTTTTCTATAATTGTACAAATTACAACTTGAATAGGAGTTAGCCAAATAGGAAACCTACCTGCAAATTGTTCTATTAGAATACCTATCCACCTTTCCATAGACCCTAGAATAGCACGATGCAACATTACTGGGTGTTTTTTGTTTCCGTTTTCATCTATATACAATGCACCTAATCTTTCAGGTAAAACAAAATCTAATTGTAAAGTTCCGCATTGCCAATCTCTTCCAATAGCGTCAGTTAAAACAAACTCTAATTTAGGACCATAAAAAGCTCCCTCTCCTGGATTCAGTTCATAATTAAGATTAGCTTTTTGAACTGCTGATAAAAGTGCTTTTTCAGACTTATCCCATACCTTATTGGCACCTGCTCTTACTTCTGGTCTATCTGAAAACTTTACTTTTATATTTTTAAAACCAAAATCATTATAAACCTCTCTTAATAAATCACAAAAATTTAATGATTCTTCTGTAATTTGTTCTTCAGTACAAAATATATGAGCATCATCTTGAGTAAATTGTCTTACTCTCATGATACCATGCAAGGCTCCAGAAGGTTCATTACGATGGCAACAACCAAACTCTGCCATTCTAATTGGCAAATCTTTGTATGATTTTATACCCTGTTTATATATTTGCACGTGAGCAGGACAATTCATTGGTTTAAGAGCTAAAACTTTTTCTTCATCACCGGAAGCCATAAACATATTTTCTTTAAATTTTTCCCAATGTCCTGACTTTTCCCACAACGACCTATCAATTATTTGGGGAGTTTTTACTTCATGATATTGATTTTTTTGAAGTTTTCTCCTCATATATGATTCAATTTCAAGGTAAATAGACCATCCTTTTGCATGCCAAAAAACAGAGCCCACTGCTTCTTCCTGTAAATGAAATAAGTTTAACTGTTTACCTAATTTTCTATGGTCTCTTTTTTCAGCTTCTTCAATTAAGTTGAGGTAATCATTTAAATCCTTTTCTTCAAAAAAAGCTGTTCCATATATTCTCTGAAGATTTTCATTTTTACTATCTCCTCTCCAATATGAACCTGCTAATTTCATTAATTTAAATGAATGCCCGAGTTTAATAGTAGAAGTTAAATGTGGCCCTCTACACAAATCAATAAAATTTCCTTGAGAATAAAAAGTTACTTCTTCATTTTGAGGAATTCCTTCAACTAACTCAAGTTTAAAATTTTCTCCATTATTTTTAAAAAATTGTGTCGCTTTTTTTCTATCCCAAACTTCTCGAATAATTTTTTCATTCCTGTTAACTATTTCATGCATACGTTTTTCAATTTTTGATAAATCGTCAAAAACAAAACTTTCCTCCCTGTAAAAATCATAATAAAACCCATTTTCAATCGCGGGCCCTATAGTGACTTGTGTTTCAGGAAATAGCTCTAACACAGCTTCAGCCATTATATGTGCAGCATCATGCCTTAAAACAGTTAAAGTTTCAGGATCTTTTTTTGTCAAAATTGTGATTTTACAACTTTCTTGAATCAATCTATTTAAATCCCATAAATCATCATTAACCTTTGCAATTAATGCATCCTTTGCGAGGGACGAAGAAATATCTTTAGCAATTTCATAAGGTGAAATTGGAATATCATATTTTTTAAATTTTCCATTAGGTAAAGTTACATTGATCATTTTATTTTAATCTTATTTTTAATTTCATATTCATTAATACATTTTTCGTACAATTCAAAAGTTTCCTGACACATTTTCACATGTGAAAATTTTGTTTCAACTACTTTTTTTGAAAATTTTGAAATTTTATTTCTATCACTACTTTTTAAACTCAAAGCAATTTGCAATTTTTCTGCCAAACTATCTATATTTTTTGGCTCAGCAAGAAAGCCTGTTTTGCCATCAATGATAGTTTCTGAAATACCACCATGGTTAAATCCTACTACAACCTTACCTAATGATTGAGCTTCAACTATAATTCTTCCAAAAGGCTCAGGATCAATTGAAGGCATTACTATTACATCACCTAACATAAGTGCTGCTTGAATATCATTTGTAGAAGGAGTCAACTGGATCCTATTACCTAAATTTAATTTTTCTATTAGTTTAAAAAGTTGATTTTTAAAAGCGACATTTCCATCTTTAGCTCCAATTAAAATACATTGAAAATCAGATTTTACCTTTACTAAAGCTTTAATTAGATATACGTGTCCTTTCCATAAAGAGGGCCTTGAAGCCATTAAAATTACTGACTTACCATAATCCACACCCATCAATTTTGATTGATTTATTATTCTTGAGGCAGAAATATTTGAAGGATCAAATAAACTTTGATCAACACCCCTATGAATTATTTTAATTTTTGATTTTGAATTTGGAAATACAGAAATAATATTTGTTCTTATATGGTTAGAAATAGCAATTATTTTGTCGCATTTTATTAAAACACTATTATAATAATTCTTTAAAAAATTTCCTTTTCTAAATCTCCCATGAACTGATGAAATTATAGGTAAATTCAATTTAGAAGATAACGGAAAAGCTATCCAGGCAGGCACTCTTGAACATACATGTATTAAATCTACACTTTCTTCTTTTATAATAATTTCAATTTTTTTTCGAAGATTATTCCATCTAAATGGATTTTTTGAATGAACACTTAACTTATAATGCTTTCCACCATATTTATTAATCATATGTTCTAATCTTCCACCTGAAGAAATAACAATCGATTTGCAGTTATTTTCAACTACATATCTAGAAACTTCTAGAACACCTCTTTCTACACCTCCATTTTGTAATGAAGGGACAATTTGAAGAATTGTTTTATTCTTTAACATTTTTCATTTACTATTTATTCCATGACAAATTTTGTTAAAACAAAATATAACCAAACAATTGCATACAACAAAATTGAAGGAAAAAAAACAGGAATTGTGTTTTTTGGTGGATTTAAATCTGACATGAATGGTAAAAAAGCTCTTGAAATAGAAAAATGGGCAAAAAAAAACAATCACTCTTATTTAAGATTTGACTACTCAGGTCATGGACAGTCCTCTGGAAAATTTGAAAAGTTAGTATTCAGTGACTGGCTTGAAGATGCTAATTTTATGTTAAGGAATTTTACTTCTGGCCCACAAGTTTTAATCGGATCTTCTATGGGTGGATGGATTATGTTATCTATTGTTAAAAAAGGATTGTTTAAAATTAAATCTATTATTGGATTGGCTTCTGCTCCAGACTTTCCTTACAGATTAATTTGGGATAAACTTAAATATTCACAAAAAAAAAATTTAATAAAATCTAAGAGTATAACTATACCTAGTAACTATGATAATGACTACAAAATATCGTATAAATTTATTAAAGATAGCTTTAAAAACTTAGTTCTGACTGAAAGCATATATTTTTCTGGAAATGTTTTTTTATATCATGGTATGAAAGATAAATCTGTTCCATATAAAGAAAGTTTTCTTATTGCTGAACAAATTCAAAATGCAAAAAACTTAAAGATAGTTCTTGAAAAAAATGGGGAACATAGACTTTCTGAGGTAAATGAAATTAAAACAATTCTTAAGCTAATAGAATTGTCGATATAAGATTAATAATCGAATTGCATATAACTTTTTTTTGGGCTTATCCCGACAATACGTTCATTTAAAATATTTTTGAAGGATGGTCTAGATTTAATTTTAAAGTATAAATTTTTAACTTTATTAAAATCTCTGAAATTTAATTCACCCATATAATCAAGTACAGATAGACTAGATGCAAAAAAAAGATCTGCATAGGAAATTTTCTCTCCAATTAAATAATCATTTTCATCAATCAAATATTCAAAATAACTTAAGTGAAATTTAAAATTTTCTAGAGCGTTTCTAATTTTTTTACTATCTGGATTCTTTTTTTCTTCGAATCTTTTAAAGATTTTTTCAAACAATATTGGGTCAATTACATCCTTTTTAAAAACATACTCAAACCAGTTAACCATCCTTCTGATTTCGTGTCTTTTACTTTCCTCAAAAAAAGATTGTAAATCTTTGAATTCATCTAAAAATTCAATAATAACATTTGAACCAACAATATATTTATTGATATCTTGATATAGAATAGGAGAAAATCCAGCTGGATTCATCAACAAATATTCTGTATTTGGATCCCAATAATTTTCAATCTTTAATTTAAACTTAAATTTTTTTTCTTCTAAACATATTCTTATAAATCTTGAACATGGACATAAAAAATAGTGATGGAGCGTATACATTTGTAACTTATTTATTTAATTTCAACATAATATTATTTTAATTGATCAATAATTATAAAATAATTTTGATTAAAAAATAATACAGTTATCTTTTCAAATTAGAGGTCCCCATTAAAAATTTATCAATAGAATAAGCACATTGTCTGCCTTCTCGAATAGCCCAAACAACTAATGACTGTCCCCTTCTTGAATCTCCTGCAACAAAAATTTTATTTAAAGATGTTTTGTAATCACTTTCATTAGCTTTAATATTACCCCTTGAATCCAAATCTAGTTTTAAAAGTTTAACTAATCCTTCATGAACAGGATGTATAAAACCCATAGCTAATAAAATAAGATCAGCCTCTATCTTAAATTCTGATCCTTTTATTTCTTGCATTTCTAATTTACCATCACTATTTGTTTGCCAATCTACCTTAACGCAATTAAGTTTTTGAACTTCTTCTCTTTCATTACCTTCAAAAAACTTGGTAAGTATAGACCATTTTCTATCGCATCCCTCCTCATGGGACGACGAAGTTCTTAATTTCATTGGCCAATTAGGCCATGTTAGCGACTTATTTTCAGTTTCAGGGGGTTGAGATAATAATTCTAACTGAGTAACCGATTTAGCACCTTGTCTAATTGATGTTCCAACACAATCTGAGCCCGTATCACCTCCTCCAATAACTAAAACGTTTTTATCCGTAGCTAAAATCTGATTAAAATCTAATGTTTTACCTGAAATCTTATCATTTTGTTGAGACAAAAATTCCATTGCAAAATGAATTCCTAAAAGGTTTCTTCCTGATACTTCTAAATCTCTGGGAACTTCTGAACCAATACATATTGCGATAGCGTCAAATTCATCTTTTAAGTTTTCAATCAAAATATTTTTTCCAACATCACTGTTTGATCTAAACTCAACACCTTCAGACTGCATTTGAGCCATTCTTCTATCAATTAATTTTTTTTCCATTTTAAAGTCAGGGATACCTATCCTCAATAGTCCTCCAACTCTATCATTTTTTTCGTAAACAATGACTTGATGTCCAGCTCTTGCCAACTGCTGGGCGCATGCTAAGCCAGCAGGTCCAGAGCCAATCACGGCAACTTTTTTATCAGTATGTTTTAAAGGAAGTTGTGGCTTAATCCATCCTTTTTTCCAACCATAATCTACTATTGAGCATTCAATCGCTTTGATTGACACAGGATTATCAGTTAGATTTAAAGTACAAGATGCCTCACATGGCGCCGGGCATATGCGACCTGTAAACTCTGGAAAATTGTTTGTTGAATGAAGTGTTTCTAATGCTTTTTTCCACTCATGCTTATAGACTAAATCATTCCAATCAGGAATTAAATTATTAACTGGACAGCCCTGGTGACAATAAGGTATTCCGCAATCCATACATCTTGCAGCCTGTTTAGAGACTTTTTCATTTTCGATAGGTACTAAAAACTCTCTAAAATGCTTTATCCTTTTTTCTGCAGGCTCATAAGTCCTATCTAATTTCTTAATTTCTAAAAAACCGGTTGGATTACCCATTATTACTCTCCAGCAACTTTAATTTCTTCATTTAAATTAGTAACATTTCTGTTTTCTAGTGCTTTTTTATATTCAACAGGAGTAATTTTTACGAATTTAGATATCATTTTTTCCCAGTTGTCTATAATCCATTTCCCTTTGTCACTATTTGTTAATTGTATATGTTTTTTTATAATTTTTTTAAGTCTTTCTTCATCAAAATTTAATAAATCAGAAGTAATTTCATCAGCTTTTATATTTCGTTCAATTGGAAAAGACGTCAAATTTTTTATTTCTACCATTGACATATTACATTTTTCTAAAAAATCCTCTTTTTCATCAAGAACGTAAGCAATCCCTCCAGACATTCCTGCTGCAAAGTTTCTACCAATTCCACCCAAAATGATAGCAATACCTCCTGTCATATATTCACATCCATGATCACCACATCCTTCAACAACTGCTA
>MDSV01119152.1_pt1 | contig 32899 bp, 32 predicted proteins | sample 810851 | NCBI WGS metagenome assembly MDSV01 (sample SAMN05326640, study PRJNA326480) | marine metagenome | isolation source: seawater | place: Atlantic Ocean: North East | collected 2012 | reverse complement strand
TGCTTAGGATTTAATACAAACATTTCGTCAGGGATTTTAATATTATAGATACCATGTTTTTCTATAAGAAATTTAATTTCTTTAATTATATGTTTTGGAGACCAAAATCTTATTGTATTTCTCTCGAAAGGAGCATTTATACAACAGAATGTGCATTTAAATGGACAACCTAAGCTAGTTTGTAAAGATGCATACTTATTTCTACTTTCAAGATTATCAAATGTATGCCAATTATGTGCTTTGTATTTACTTAAATCTATTAGTTCCCATGCTTGCCCAGGCAAATCTTCATCTAAATTTTCAAACAATTTTGCGTTTTTGTTACCTTTTATCTCGTCATCATGCTTATACCAGAGTCCAGGAATATTTTGATAGTCCTTCTTGTTACTCTTAATGTTTTTTAAAAGTTTCTCTATAGTAATTGGGCCTTCACCATTACAAACAAAATCATAAGGCTCTTCATTTAAAGTTCTGTGGGGTAGTGCTGAGGCGTGGGTACCTACAACTATAGACAATAGTTCTCCACTAGTTTTTTCTCTGACCAGTTTAGCGGTTTTTCTTCCTGCGGGCATGCACTGCGTAGATGCAGATGGTTGTTGACCATATATCATGTATACAATCAGCTTTGGATTTTCGCTAACAATTCTATCAGCAGTTTCTTCATGTGTTAAAAATTCTGCTTCTGCATCAAGTATTTTTACACTGTAATCTTTTTTAATTAAATATTTTGCTACTAATGTAGACCAAACAGGCGGCTCTATTGCAGCATATTCTCCAGCTAATTTCTGGTAAACTTCTAATCTGGATGGTGGAGTAACAAAAAGTACATCTAAGCTCATATTTTTATTTTATCAAAGTTTTAATTTTTTTTATTATTTCAAATGCGTTTGGTGTACCATTTAAAAGATTTGGAGAGCAGCCTGGGGATCTATCTTTCATTCCAAGATTATATACTTTTGATCCTTTAACACTATGCATTAATTTGAATGCAATATGTTCAGAAACACCACATATTTCATATGTAGAGTCTACCACTAATCCAATTTTTGTTTTTAGTAAAGATTTCATATATGACTTTTTGAACTTAAATGGTTTTAACCAAAGAATATGAAATATATCAACATAGATTCCATTTGATCTTAATAATTTAAGTATTTTGTCCCCTTCAAACCTTGATGCTGATATTAAAAATAAACTTAGTTTAGCTTTTGGAAATATTTTATCTTGAAATTCTAATTTTTCCTTATACGATCTTCTGTGCTCACTAACCAACATTGGTAGATCTTTTTTTAGGTAATTTTTCCATATCTCTTTATATTCACCTGGCGTCATTGGCGCACATATAGGTAACCCAGGCATATGGGCAAATGGTGAGTGATAACAATTAGTATGAATAGGTCCTGAGCTGGGCCCCTCAGATGCTATCGCTCTTATGAATACAGGCGCTCCATATCCAAACATTTCTTTTGATTTAGCTGCATGGTTTATAAGTGGGCTGGCATTAAGCCAAAGGAAACTTTGAAATCTTAAAATAAAAATTGGTCTGATATTTGCTAGCGATGCTCCAACCGCAAAACCTGCACCAGCAACATCGGTCATTGGTAATTCAATTATACCTTTCTTTTGAGCAGGTACTGTATTTTGTACCCATCCAACAGCAGACAAGCATTGCCCAATTATTATACCTTTATCATTATCCAAGAGTTTTTTAGAAAGATATCTTATAGTTTCAGCAACTGTTTTTTCCATAATTTTTTCATTTTATTTTTATATATTTTTTCATTCTGTATAACAAAGTTTTGCTCTTTTAAATCAATAAGTTTCTTTCTAACAATTTGATACCTATTCCAAAAACTTTTATCTTCTTTATCTTTACCCGCACCCTCATGCCAATATTCCCTACAAGTTCTTATGTTTATTAAGGATGGCAATTTATTTTTTAATGATTTAATTGAGTAATATATAGTAAGCGGATCGTCCGTAATATCCATCGCTTTCAAGCCAAATGACTTAGCTATTTCATTTAACTTCCATTTTCTTCTGTCTTTTGTCTTTGTTAAAACTGACAAATCATTGTCGTCACATATAAATATTATATTTAGGTTGTATTGTTTTACAAAACCAAATGTTGCTAAGACATAATCTTCCTCTGCGGCACCATCTCCAAGAAAACAGACAACAGTTTTATTTTTTTTTATCAATGAATATCCTGCTGCAACAGGAACTTGATCACCTATAAGACCTACGTGACCAAACATTCCTATTTTTTTATCAAAAACAGGTGGTGATCCTCCCATACCTTTATTGGTACCAGTTTGAAGACCTATAAGTTCATCAACTAATTTTCGAGGATCCCCCCCATAAGATAAGTAAATCCCATGACCTCTATGTTGACCAAAAATTGAGACATTTTTTAAAGCTTCTGATACTGAGGCATATATACTTTCTTGACCAAGACAAAGATAAATCAATGTTTTAAATTTATCTTCTTTTCTACTTTCATATGCATTTAATTCAAAGAATCTTATGTATACCATTTTTTTAAATATTTTTTTTAAGATAGTAATGTTTTTACTATCATATTGGATTTTTTTAATATTATAATTTTTATAATTCATTTTTCTTCACTTTAATGATTAAAGATAACAATACTCTTCTTATAAAATTGTAATAAATAAAAAACTTAATTAATACAATTTCATATGGTTTACCGATTATTTTGTAACTATTGAATATTCTCAACTTTCTAAAAGATGTATTTTTGCTTAAAAACTTTTTATCAATATTTATATTTTTACAGAAACTCATTAATTTTTTATCGTTTTCATCAAATATATTCCTCTCATGGTCTAAATTTCTCTCTTTGATCGAATAGTTAATTATGCTTGAAATTTTGCTCTTAAAATAAATGTTATACCTTTTATTGTTAAAAAAGTTATAAACTAAAGGTACATAAATACCCGAAGCTCTACCATGGTGTTCTAATTCAGACCATAATTTTTTAAAATTTTCATTAATTATGTTGTTTCCACAAAAAAAATAAACATCAGAAATATTTTTGTCCAATCTGTCAAATAATTCATGAAGTAGTTTTGAATCTGATAATAATTTTTTCTTAAGTTTCAAATGATATTTTTCTGAGTTTAAATAATTTATTTGTGGCCATGATGTTCCAGAAAAATTAGCTTTATAATTGTTATTAAGTGTTTCGAAAAAATTTTCTTCAAATATTATATCTGATAAACTACTAACAATTATATTTTTATCAAATTCAGCAAATTTGAAAGTATTATCCATGAACTCCCAATGACTAAATTTTGAATTAGTTTTTTTTAGTAAATCTAACTTTTTTGATTTTACTAAAACATATTTTAAATTTAGTTTTTCAAGTATTGGTTTTAAATTTTTTTCAAAAAATTCTGTTACAATTAATCTATAATTTTGGTAAGATTGTTTTTTTATTGACTCTAAAAAAAGTATTTGTGTTTCATAATGAACATCTTTTTTGTTAAATTCCCTTAATGTTGTTCCTATTAATATTTCTTTATCCATAAAAATAAATCAGTTATATACTAAATATCTAATTTTAGAAAACAGTGAAATTAAATAATATTATTCTTGGTTGTCAAACTTTTGGATCTTCATTAAATCCAAATGAATGTGATAAAGTTGTAAACCTTTGCATAAAAAATGGAATAGTAAAATTTGATTTAGCAGAAAGCTACCCATTTCCGGAAAATGATAAAACTTTTGGAATAAGTGAAAAGATTTTTGGTAATTGGATTACAAAAAATAAGAAATTGAGAAAAAAAATAATTATTTCTACAAAAGTCACTGGCAGAAATAATAATAAGTTTAAATCTTTATCATCAGAAAGGGTAACTCCAAATAGAATAATAAAATCAGCTGAAAAATCACTTAAAAGATTGAAAACGAGTTACATTGATACATATTATTTACATTGGCCTGACCGGTATACTAATATTTTTGGTAGAACCTTTTATAATCCTGATAAGGATCCTCATTTTATTCCGATTGAAGATCAGTTTGAAGCTTTCTATAAATTAAAAAAATCAGGTAAGATAATTGATTATGGTATTTGTAACGAAACTTCATGGGGTGTTATGAAGTTTTTAGAAATTTCAAAAAAAAAAAATATGAAACCAACTCTTCAAGAGGAGTACTCAATAATAAATAGGAATATTGAAAAATCGTTAAAAGAAATAGTAATAAGAGAAAAACTAAATATAAATATTTATTCGCCACTTTCTGGAGGGTTGTTGACAGGAAAGTATATCTTTAATTCAAATGCTCAAGGAAGATTAAATAGATTTAAGATGAAAACGAGTAGAAATCAATCGCCTATAAAAATAGGGATGGTTAAAAATTTGAATAAAATTTGTAAAAAAAATAACATAAAAATGATGGATTTTTCTTACAATTTCCTAAAAAAGCAAAAATTTGTATCTAATATAATATTTGGCATATCTAAAATTCAGCAGTTAGAAAAATTTTTAAAAAGTTGGAATGTTAATATCGATGATAGAATTTATAGAAAAATATTGAAAGAAATAAATTAATGAAAACTCTTTATATTGATAATAAAAAAGTTAGTAACCCAAATACATTTGATTACCTAGTTTCAAAAAAAGTTAATATACCATCTCCAAGAAAAAATGAATTACTAATAAAAACTTTGTCATCTGGTCTATGCGCCACTGATATATCAAAAATTCTTAATCCTAGTATTAATAAAATGAACAAAAATAAAAAAATATATTTAGGACATGAAACTATCGGAAAAGTTATTAAAGCTGGGGAAAAAAAACTCAATTATATGGTAGGAAAGAATGTTGCGATTGGTGACATAAATGGTTGTAAGAGTTTTTCAATCAAAAATGAATGTGAGTACTGTAAAAAAAAGCAAGGAATTTTTTGTATAAAAAAAGAAAAAAGAAAATATAACTCAAATTCTTATGCAGGTTTTTCCGAGTATTTTTTAAGATCGCCTCATCAGTGTATAATTTTAAAAAAAAATATAAATAAAAAAAATTCAATATTCATAGAACCTCTCTCTACATGTATTAATTTGATCAGAAATTGTGAAAAAAATGACACTATTTTAATCAATGGTTTGGGTACAATTTCAATATTATTTTATAAGCTATTAATACTAAAAAAATTCAAAAAAAAAAAAATTTTCTTTTCAAATGATATTAATAAAAAAAAAAAAAAATATTTAAAAAAAATTAAAGCTCAAACTATTGATTTAGATAAAAAAATTAAAAATAAATTTAATATATGTTTTGATTTTAATATGAATTTTGATGAAAAGAAAAACTTAATTAATTGTTTACTACCTGAATCAAAAATAATTTTATTTGGCTTAAATGACGAAATTCAAAAGATAAACTTAAGTAAGTTTATACTAAAAGGAATTAAGATAATAGGTGTACACGGTTACTCAAGTTCAAAAAGAAATGGAAAAATAGTTACTGATTTAGAGGCAGCAGCAGATATAATTTATAAAAAAAAAATTAGGGTTGACGACCTTATTCAAAATGAATACCCACTATCAAATGTAAAAGAAAAAATATTAGAAATAATAAATAAAATAAAAAAAAACAGAAATAATAATGTTTATTTTAGAACAATATTCACATAGAATATAAATTCATTAATGAAATTTCCTAATAAAAAATATAACTCAATAAAAAAATTTTCTCTTGATTATCTAAAATTAAGACAAGACGATATAACTAATATTAACTTTAAATTATTAAATAAAATAATTAGAATGATAGAAAAAAAAATAAAAAATCAAAATACCTTATTCGTATGTGGAAATGGTGGGTCTGCCGCAATTGCAAATCATTTTGTAGCTGATTATCTTAAGTATGCAAGAACAGACACAACAATTAAACCAAAAATAATTAGTTTATCAGATAATATAGAAACTATTTTAGCAATATCGAATGATTTTAATTTTAATGATATTTTTTCTTATCAATTAGAAAGCTTGGCAAAAAAAGGTGATTTACTTTTAACAATTAGTTCATCGGGAAACTCAGAAAATATTGTAAAAGTATTAAAGACAGCAAAAATTTATAAATTAAATACAATATCTTTTACTGGTTTTGAAGGTGGCGAAGCTCATAAAATTGCAGAAATTGGAATTGCTCTAAAAAGTAAAAACTACGGCATAGTAGAGGATTTACATCACACATTAATGCATTTTATTTGTCAATTTCTCAGACAAAAGTACGCTACTAAAGATGTAAAAAAAATAAGTTTTTAAATATCATTAATTATTTTACAAATTTTTAAAATTTTGCTTTTTTTTAAATTTGGATAGTTTCCAATATAATAACCGTATTTGTGGACAAATTCTATATTTTGAAAGTTATTCTTATTAAAATTAGGCATAATATTTTTCATATAAGGCTGTCTTAATTGGTTTCCACCCCCTGACATTCCTCGCCTAAACTCAATATTATTTTTTTTCAGTAATTTCTCTAAACGAGCTCTTATTTTATGATTTGCATAACTTTTGTTCAAAAGTATTATTAAACCATAATTCACAGATCCACGGATATCAAAATTCACAAAAAACTTATCTTTATTTAAGTTCTTTAAAAAATAATTAAAATTTTTGCTTCTTATTAAGTTATTTTTTTTTAACCTTTTTAGTTGTGAAATGCCTAAATTTGCATTTATTTCTGTTGATCTAACATTATAGGCAGGATATGAAAAAATAAAATCTTTATTTAAATCTCTGTATTTTTTTAAATATACATTTTTAATTTTTGATGAACTAGCCTCTCTTACCATGCCATGAGATCTTAGCATCCTTAGAATTTCATAAGTATTAAAACTATTTGTGCATATCATTCCACCTTCTATAGTACTCATATGATGAGCATAATAAAAAGAAAAGTTTGATTGATTACCAAATGTTCCAATTTTTTTTTTATTAAATTTCGCCCCATGGGATTCACAACAATCTTCTATTAAATCAATTTTATATTTTTTAATTAATCTAATAATTTTTGGGGTCAAAGCGTTTAACCCTAAAATGTGAGTAAGGAATATTGCTTTTGTTTTTTTTGAAATTGCACTTTCTATTTGTTTCTCATCCAAACCAAGTGTATTTAAATTTATATCCACAAATTTAGGTTTAAATCCATTATGTAATATCGAAAATATATTTGAACTCCAATTAAGAGGAGGCACTATAATTTCTCCAACACCTTTTTTTATTTTTAGAGCCGCTAAACTTAATAAATTAGCTGATGAACCAGAATTTACAAAAACACTATATTTAACACCAAGCCACTTTGACCATTTGTTCTCAAATTTTTTAACCTCAGGACCATTTGTAAATCTATTAGTTTTTTCAATAAATGAAGTTAAATTAACAACATCTTCTTTAATAATATTATTTGACATTAAAGGATGTGAAAATTTATTTGTGAATTTTTTCATAATTTATATAGTTAATCTTTTAATAATAAATATACTACATAAATGAAAGAAAAAGTTTTAGTTACCGGGGGAGCAGGATATATAGGCTCAATCCTTGTTGAAGCATTACTAAGAAGCAAGTATGTTGTTACTGTTTTAGATAATTTCACTTACTCAAACCTCTCTCTTTTACATTTGTTTCATTTTAAAAATCTTAAAATTATTAATTTAGATATTAGAGATAGGTATCTGTATAAAAAATATATTATGGAGTCCGATATAATTATTCCTTTGGCGGCCCTTGTAGGTGCACCTTTATGTGACGCACAACCAAAAAATGCCAGTGAAATAAATGTAAATAGCAATATATTTATGTTAGATAATTTGTCAAAAAACCAAAAACTTATAATGCCCACTTCTAATAGTGCATATGGTGTGGGTGATAAAAACAATTTTTGTGATGAAAATTCTAAACTTACTCCTCTATCTAAATATGCAAAAGATAAAGTCAAAATTGAAACAAAAGTTATGAGACGAAAAAATTCAATAAGCTTAAGATTAGCAACTGTTTTTGGTGTTGCTCCGAGAATGAGAACAGATCTTCTAGTTAATGATTTTGTTTTTAAAAGTTATTTTGATGGATACTTAGTTCTTTTTGAGCCTCATTTTAAAAGGAATTATATTCATGTTAGAGATGTTTCTAAAGCTATTATTCACATGATAAATAACTTCAGCAAATTAAAAAGTAATGTTTATAACGTTGGTTTGTCTAATGCTAATATATCTAAACTAGAACTAGCTAACAGAATAAAAAAATTTATTCCTGAACTAGTAATAAAAATAGAGAGTTTTAAAGAAGACAAAGATAAAAGAAACTATATAGTATCCAATAAAAAAATTGAAAATACTGGTTTTAAACAATCTTATCAATTAAATGATGGAATAAAGGAATTAATAAAATATTACTCAACTCAAAAAAAATATTCACAGGGCAATGTTTAGAATTTAAAAAATTTTTATGAATCCACTTTCTATACAAAAACTGGATTTAAATTTGTGGGATCTTAAAAATAAAAAAGAACTAAAATTTTCAGAAAGCCATTTTATTTCGTTTGTTAAAAATAAAATAAAATTAAATTTAAAAAAAACTAAATGTCCTTGTGGAACCTCACAAAAATCTACTTTAGTGAAGCAAATTTTTGATTTAAAATATTATCAATGTGTCTGTAAAACAGTTTATTTAAATCCCACAATATCTGAAAATAATTTAAATGAAATTTACAAAAACAACGGGATTTATGAAAAACACAGAAGACAAGTATTAAGCCAGAGAAATGCAAAATTATCAAGAAATTTAATAAATAAAAGAAAAGCTTTACAAATTTTTACCTTGTTAAAAAGAAAAAAATTTAAAATTTTGGACTTCGGATGTGGGGATGGTAAATTTTTAGATTACTTAAATAAAAAAATAAAAAAAGAATACCTTTATGGTTTTGATGTTAACACAAGTTTAAAAAATAACTCCAAAAGATTTAACGTTATCTCTGAAACTAAGACATTGATTGATCAAAAATTTGATATCGTAACTTTATGGGGTGTACTAGAACATATTAATAACCCAAAAAATTTTGTTAAATTTATATCAAAAATAATAGCAAAAAAAGGATTTCTTGTTATTGAAATACCTTCAAGTGAATCTCTTTTATCAAAATACACATTTCAATCAGATCATATACCAATCAGATGGTTAGAGCCGTATAGGCATTTATCTTTCTTTTCATTAAAATGTATAAAAAAAATATTTAAAAATAAATTTGAAATTAAATATATAGAAACTAATGGTCTAGATTTACAAACTATATTTAATTACGAAAAAAATTATGATGAATTGGATATTATTAATGCTCAAAAAAAATTAAACGATAATTTGTTAGGAGATCATTATCGAATTTTTTTAAAAAAATTATGAAAATAGTAGCACACATACCAGCAAGACATGGAAGTAAAAGAATTCCATTGAAAAATCTAATAAAAATTAAAGATAAATTACTGATTGATTACTCTATAGAAACAATAAAAAAATCAATGATTAAAGATTTCTATATAAACACAGATTCAAAAAAAATTGCAGCACATGCAAAAAAAAGAAATTGTAAAGTATATTTTAGAAAAAAAAATCTTGCTACTGATTTTGCAAAAAGTGATGATTTCAATTATGATTTTATGAAGAATATAGAGTCAGATATTTGTGTTATGGTAAATCCTGTATGTCCACTCTTAAAGTTCCAACAAATTAATAAGATGATTAATTATTTTATTAAAAAAAAATTAGATACTTTAATTTCAGCAGAGGAAACTCAAATGCAAGTTTTTTATAAAAATAAGCCATTAAACTTAAAAATAAATGAAAAATTAAAGCAATCACAAAGAAATGGTAAAATTGTTATATGTAATTGGGCAGTAACAATTTGGAAAAGCAAAACTTTTTTAAAAAATTACCAAGAAAAAGGATATGCAGTCTGGGGAAAAAATAGGGAATTTTATATATTACCTAAAACAAGTTCAATCAAAATTTCAAATCAAGAGGACATCAAACTCGTCAAATTATTTATCTAATTAAAAAGTAATCACTAAGGTAGCTTCTAAATTTATCGTCTAATTTAACTGGAGTAATTTCTAACTTTGTATTTTTTAATAAAATTGCATTAATAAAATTATTTTTTGTATTTTTTTTATCGTTATTCAGATAGCTACATAAATTTTTTATATTAGGTTTATAATTTTTAAATTTCTCAAAATTTTTGACTAATATGTTGCTTAATTTAACATATTTATTTTTGTTTATAAAACTATATCTCATTGATAAATAATTTGCTAGATCCATACCAATATTTACTGCTATACCGTGAGGTATTTTATAATTACATTCACTTTCTAATGCATGACCAAATGTATGTCCATAATTCATTATTTTTCTTTCTTTAGTATCAAATTCGTCCTTTTCTATTATCGTTTTTTTTATTTTTAATGATTTAAATATGAATTTATCTAGATTTTTTCTGCTATTAATAAGTTTTAAATATTCTTTTTTATTTCTTAAAAAATTATCACTATTAGAAATAATTCCACATTTTAAGATCTCGCCTATTCCAGATTGTATTTCTTTAACTTTTAAAGTTTTTAAAAAATTTAAATTTATTAAAACTTTTTGTGGTGGATAAAATCCCCCAATAATATTCTTTGATTGATTAAAATTTATTGAATTTTTTGAGCCTATACAACTATCTGCCTGAGCAAGTAATGTTGTTGGATAAAAATGCCATTTAATTCCTCTATAATAGATAGAACATATAAAAGATGATATATCTTGAGTTATACCTCCCCCAATACAAATGACTGTAGATTTTTTATTAACCTTTTTATTTTGAAAAAATTTTAAATATTTACTTAATTTTTCAAAACTTTTATTACGCTCTCTGGGATCTATTATCAATAATTCAGAAATATTGGAAAACTTTGCTTTGTATAAGTTATAAATATTTTTATCTACTACGTAAAAATAATTTTTATCTTTCTTAAAATTAATTTTTGATGTCTCAAAATAAACATCATATTTTCCAAATTTAGATTTTATTTTTAGATTTTTAAACAATAGTATAGCCCCCATCTGCAATGATTTGTTGACCTGTCAGATAAGTATTATTTTCACTTGCCAACCAGTGAACTATATTTGCAACTTCATTTGCTTTTCCTAATCTTTTCATTGGAATATCTTTTTTAATAACATTTATTTTATTTTTTAAAATTCTTCTAGTTAATTCTGTTTCGATAACTCCTGGCGCAACTGAATTACTAAGAATATTAAATCTTGAGTACTCAGCTGCGAGTACCTTTGTAAGACCATTTAACGCAAACTTAGATGAAGCATATGAACTTCTACTCTCTTTTACAACACTTCCAAAAATTGAAGATATATTAACTATCCTTCCCCATTTTTTTTTTACCATATTGGGAATTACACTTTGACAAATTTTATGAACTGAAAAAAAATTAACTTCGAATATATTTCTTAATTCATTATTTTCTATTTTATGAAAACTTCCAATTTTGTTTATTCCAGCATTATTTATTAAAATATCAATTTTTAGATGACTTAATTTTTCTGAAAATATTTCTACTTTCTTTCTATTTGACAAGTCAACTGAATAATAATCTTTTAAAAACTTATTTTTACTTTTTCCAAGTCCATATATCCTATACTTGCTACTATCAAATGTTTTTAGAATAGCTTTACCTATTCCTCTATTACATCCCGTAATTAAAATATTTTTTTTTTTCATTTTTATAAAAGTTCTTTCAGTTTGACTATGTCATTGCTTTCAATTATTTGAATTTTTCCCTCTTTAAGTAAATAAATTTCATCGAAGCGATCACAATAATTTAAATTATGTGATACAAAAATTAAAATTTTATTTTTTGAGAGATTAATTAAATTATTCATAAACAATTCCTCAGTTTTTTTATCTAAATTTGAGGTAGGCTCATCCAAAACAATTATTTTTCTATCCATATAAAATGCTCTTGCCAAAGCAATCCTCTGTTTTTGACCTGATGATAGTTTAATACCATTCTCTCCAATTAATGTTTCAATATGAGAGTTTTGTTTATTTATTAAATCTTCAAGCCCACAATCAATAAGTGCTTTTTTTGCTTTTTTAATAGTTGTCTCATTTTTGATGTCAAACATCGTAACATTATCAAAAAAATCACTATCAACTAAATAAGGTTCTTGAGGGACATATGTTATCAATTTCGAAATACTAAAATTATTATTAGAGTTTTTTTTTTCGTAAACTTTGATTTCTCCATTGGATGGCATTAATAGTCCGCATATCAATTCAAGTAAAGTAGTTTTGCCACTTCCACTGGGTCCATAAATAAAATATTTTTTTCTGTCATCAAACTTCAAGTTAATATTTTCAACTATTTTTTTATTACCATACTTAAACTCTATATTATCTATCTTAATATTAAAATTAGATGCATCAATCTCATTTACACGAATTTTATTTGTTAAAATATTTTTACTTTTTTTTAAAACTAAACTACTAAAGTCTTTTAATTCATTTGATACTGGCAAGGTTATTGTTATTGACGTTAATGTATTTTGAATCTTCGACAGGTTTGGGTAAAGTCTGATTATAGCAACTGCAAATGCAGCGAAAGAAAAGTCAATAGTATCAAAAGGGACGTTAAAATATTTCAAAATAATTATTGCTAACACAATTAAGGAAATTATTATGGTTTCATTAATATATTTTAAAATATTTAAAATAAATCGAGTCAACATCCATGCTTTTGCAAAATGAAGTATTGAATTTTCAAAAAAATTTATAAAGTGTAATTCTTTATTAAATATCCTAATTTCCTTAAAACCTTTAAATATTCCCTCTGAATTTGCAAAAATCTTAGTAGCATTATTTGAATAATCATTTCCAAGTTGTTTGGTTATGGATTTTATTTTTAAAAACAAAATTAAGTAAATAACAGCAATAAATAGCCCTCCAATAAAAACATAATATGAAACAGATATAGATAAAATAAATAATATTGTAAAAAAAATAAAAATTTCATTGACTAGTGAAAAAAAACTTTCTCCAATGCCAATAAAAGTTCTTTCTGATGAAAAATTAACTTTTTTACTAAATTCAGATGATTTAACACTTTTGTATATATTGTAATCTAAATTTAAAAAGTTTCTCATATTAGATCTGTGAAATTTTGAAAATAAATAGCTAAAAAATTTAGATTTATTAAATTCTATTAAAGAAACAAAAATATTTTTAAAAATAAAAAAACCAATAACTACAAAAAAAAAACTATAATTTTCAAAAGTTATAAAATTTGGAATGTAAGGTTTATCCATAATATCCAATTCTGTATTTCCAGTAAGGAACAATACAAATAAAGCTAAAAGGCTAATAGCTATAAATTCTAATATCGATGAAACAAAAAATAAAAAAATTAATATAAGTGCTTTAGTTTTATCTTGCTTTTCTCTAAAAAAAAAGAAATTTACATTTTCAAAATATTGCTTAATCATAATTCTTTAAATTTTTTGTTTAATGTTGTAAAAAATTTTTTGTTTTCTATTCTTTTAAAATGTCTAGATATTCTTTTTCTATTAAGACTTAAAATATTATTATCAAATCTAATTTTTTTTGTTTTGAAAAATTCTTCTGTTTTACCCTTACTATTTAAAGACATATAAGCCATATTATAAAAATTCATATATTGTTTTGCCCAAATAAAATTTTTTTTAATTAAAGGATCTTGATAATAAATTACTGGAATTTTATTTATTATTCCTGACAATAATGCCGTAGAGTGATAAGAATATATTAGATCGAAACTATTTATATAAAATATTAGTGGATCAAAGATAATTTTGATTTTTGATAAATTATTAATATATAAATAACGCTTTAGAATCCATATATCACTTGTTGGATGAGGTTTTAAGTAAACATCAAATTCATTAAAATTAACAGTTTTCAACTTATCCATAAATATTTTAAAACTATCGATATTAGTTGTGAAGCCATCGACCTTAGATATAGTTTTTTTAAAGTCAAATTTTCTAGAAATTACTAAAATGTTTTTTTTATCATTTTTAGACAACACCTTATTCTCTTCATTGTCTTTGTAATTGAATGGAGGATATCCCATATTAATACATCTAGATTTTTTAAGTTTATTATTTAGCCAAGGTTTTTCAAAATTATTTGCAGATAAGTTTAAGTAATTTTCTTTCAAAACTAATTCCTCTGGAGTCGTCAAATTTTTACGGAACTTTTTTTCATAATGTGCACCATGAGGAACTAAAATGAACTTATTATCTTTTTTTAAAAAATATTTTTTGAAAATATCCAAAAAAAAATTATTTAGAAAATCACGATGACCTAAAAAAACAAAGTCATATTTTTTATGGATTTTAATTAATTTTTTTTTCAAAAATATAAAATGAAATAAGTTTTTTAAAAAAAAGTTAATTGAATTTTTTAATATTAATAAAAATATAAAAAAACTTAAATTTTTAAGAAATGTATTAATTAATGACCTGACGGAAATTGATTGTGAATTGATTTTTCTCGAAATATATTTAAGTAAAAAAGATTTATGACTCAAAAAAAATTGTATATCAAAAATTTTAATTTTATTTCTTTTTAAATATTTTCTTATTATAGATTTTTTTTTTATAAAATTTTTAGTACTATAATCAAATAAAATTAAATCAACATCGAAATTACTTTTTTCAATAGCAGGAATAAGATATTCAAATTCAGCAAGGTTTTTTGAAATAATTATACAAATCCTTTGGCGCATAAATTTTACAATCTATTTTCTGTATAAATTTGTTTCATTAATTTCATTAAATAGATTGCTTCATTTAGATTACAGATTTTTATCTTTTGTTTTTTTTTAATTTTATCTAAAAAATAATTTGTTTCTATTGAAAAAGAATTGTCAGTTTTAAACTTTTGTCTATTAATTTTAAGCCATTTTATTTCAGGTGGTTTTTTTGCGTTTCTACAGTAAGATAAAATTTCTTGGCCATATTTTCCAGATGATGTTTTGAGACCATTTAGTACTGCAAAACCTCTCTCAAAAAAAATTTCAATTGCAAATAAATGACGCCATTGAGTAAGAGTTGAGTGTAAAGATGCAGTCTGTTTTTTATTATTTTCTAATATTATAAAAGCATTATCTTCAATATCTTTCTTTATAAAATTGTTGTTTAAAATTGATTTAATTGTTTTTATTTTACCCAAAAATAATACTATTAAATCTAACAGATGAATGCCTTGATCTAACAAAATACCTCCACCTGACTTTAACTTTTTTCCTCTCCAGCCACTTATGTAATTATTATCGATTGGTTTTCCATACCTAGATCTAATCCACAAAATATTTCCAAATTTTTTAGTCTTTATTATAGATAATATTTTTTGAATACTTTTATGGTGACGATGGTTAAAACCATACATAAGATTGATTTTTTTATTAGATAATAATTTTTTCAATTTTTTTAAATGTTCAACATCTGTTGCTGGAGGTTTTTCACAAAAAATATTTATATTATGTTTTATCATTAATTTAGAATATTTTATTGCTAGATAAGTGGGTACGCATATAAATGCAGCACGAATATCTAATTCATCCAAATTTTTTAGATTATTTAGGAAAAAAATATTTTTAGTTTTGTCTTTTGTGAACGGATCAAATATATAAATTTTCTTAACAAATTTTTTATTTTTAATAATTTGATACCTAATTTTACCAACTTTACCAAAACCAACTATCAATATATTCATTTTATTTAGTTGTAATTCCACCCTCTAACTCAATTAGTGAACCATTGAAAGAATTTGTGGAATGATTTATTAAAAAGTAAGTTATTTCAGCTATATCATTTGGTTTAATCCATTCCCCTGTTTGCATGTGTTTATTCATTAATTCTTTAACTAAAATAGGCTTTTTCTTTTTATTCTTAAACCAAACACTATTTTCATGCATAGTATGCCCAGGCAAAACACCTGTTATGCAAATTTTATTTACTTTAAAATTTTTTGCAAAATTTATTATAAATGAATTCAATGCTGACTTTGAAACACTGTATGCTATTGGTGTATCAACAACAGATTTTGATGCTATTGAAGATATACAAACTATTTTAGAATTTTGATTAAATAGTTTCTTAAGTTTATAAATAATGTTTATAGTTGAAAAAAAGTTTTGTTCAAAACTTTTCTTATAATTTATCAATATTTCTTTTCCATTTTTCGGATTTTTTCCTCCTCCAACATTACAAACCATTCCATCGATTTTAAATCGATTTTGGTTTAAAAAAATAAATACTTTTTTTATCGTTTTTAGGCTTGATATATTTCCTTTTATAAATTTGACATTGGTCTCTTTTTTTAAACGCTTTATATATTTATTTTCGACTCTACTGTTCAAAATTAAATAATTAGTTTTACATTTAATAAATTTATTTACGATCTCTTTCCCAATTCCTTTTGATGCACCTGTTATTACAATAATTTTTTTAAATAACATTTTTTAAAAATTTTAGATTTTTTTTTAATTCAAGCATATGTTTACCATTTTTGGATCTAGCGGTTTGTAAAATAAAATTACCTTTATAATTAGTTTTTTTTATATTCTTAAAAAATATTTTAAAATTAAAATCACCATATCCTAGCCTCACAGTATTTCCAGCAAATTTTCTATCTTTTATGTGTATATTATAAATTCTATCTTTTAAATTTTCTAATTCGTTTTTACAGTTAAATCCAAGGCTTGCACTATTTCCTGTATCATAATTTATTCCAAAGTTTTTTTTTGGAAATTTTAATATAAATTTTTTTAATTTTTTTACTTTAAAATCAGATTCAAAACATACAATAATATTACTTCTTTTAAGATATTTTTTATGAATGAATAAAAAAAATTTCACTATTTCTTTTTCTTGTTTTGTATTTTTTATTGATGATTTATCAACTAGAGGAATAACTAAAATAATTTTTTTTTTTTTAAAATTATTAACAATTTGCTCGATAATTTTTTTTTCATTTAGGAACTTTTTGAAAAAAAAAGGTTTTTGCATAAAAAAATCACATGTAATACTGTTCATTTTAATATTTTTATCTTTCAAAATTTTAAAAGTATTCTTTGGATTAGAAATCAAAGGGTTTTTTAATAGATTTGGATAGTCTAATGTCCATTCAATTCGATTTAAACCAATTTTCTTGCATAAATTAAGTTCTTTTTTCCAGTGCCTCCAGGGAAAATTTTGAATTTTGTTGTTATAAATTGGAGATAATCTACCTTGCATAAATCCAAACTTATTAAATACAGTTTTATCCATTTATTGATTAGTTTATTTATACAATTTATTTCTATATTGTAAAAATATTGTTATTTAAAATATTCAAAAAATCAAGGAGATTAATTTGAATACAGTTTTTATAGTTTCCTTAGCTATATACCAGACTAAATTTTGGTATTACTTAATTAAATTAGTTGAAATTAAAAATTATAAAATAAAATTAATTATTTTTGACACAGAAAGTAAAAAATTTTTAGAAAAAAAATTATTTGATAATTTTATAAATGTAGTATCTCAGCCAAAAAAAAATAATTTAAATAAACTTTCAGATATAAAAAAAAAGATAAATAAAGAAAATATTAAAAATATAAACAAAATTTTAAAACACGAAAAAGTTTTTTTTGGAAAAAGAAATAATATTAAAATTTTAAATCATTACTTTGATGTGCTTGATTTCTTTAATAATTGCAAAGAATTAAATTCAAGAAAAAATATTTTTGTACAAGAAATTGGTGGATTTATACCTAATTTAGTCGCATATCAATTTTGTAAAAAAAATCAAATCAACCACTATTTTATTGAAACAGCTTTTTTCGCAAATCATTTTCACTTTATAAAAAATCACACTGATTGTTTTCCTATACAAAATAATCAAGAGGATATATCTTTTGATATCATTGACTATTTAAATAAATTGAAAGAAAAAAGCCTAATTTCTGTTCCCCTTAAAGATAAAAAACATTTTAAATTACCTGTGTTAAAATTCATTGATCTGCACAATATTAAAAGATTTTTTCAAAAAATATTTAAAAAATATTTTCTTAATTATAAGTTTGTTTTTGGGAATGATTTATTGGTCACGCGTAATAATTTTAAAAGTATTATTAATTATAATTTGATGAAAAAAAATTATCTTTATGAAATTCGTGGAAAATATGTGTATTTTCCTCTACATGTACCAAATGATTTTGCTATAACTTACAGATCGTTAAATTATTATAATCAATTAGATTTTATAGAACAACTTTCGAAGATTATTTATCCTAAAAGGCTTTATATCAAAGAACACCCTGCAAGAGTAGGGTCTTTTAATCCAAAAAATATGAATAAGATTTTGAAAAGAAACATAAATTTAAAAATTATTGATCCAAAAATTAATAATTTTGAATTAATAAAAAATTGTAAATATATCATATCGATTAATTCAAAAGCTGGTTATGAAGCAATACTTTATGGTAAACCCGTGGTAACATTTGGAGAATCGTTTTATAAAAATTCAAATCTTGTTAATTATTGTAATAATCTCTCAGAATTTAGATCAATACATGAGCGCCTACAAATGAATATTTCTAATAGCGAGATTTTAAATTTTTTTGCTGAAATTAAAAAAAATTGTTTTAAAGGTGCATTGTATGATACTAGTTCACTTAATTTAGACGAATTTTCCAGTTCTTTCAAACAGATTTTAAAAAATGATTAATAAGAATGCAATTATTACAGGTGCTTCAGGATTTCTAGGATCAGTATTTATAGATGCATTATTAGAGTTAAAATACAGTTTAATTCTAGTAGATAAAAATATTTCAAAGCTCAAAAAAATTAATAAAAATAAATCAAATATTCATTTATATAAAGTTGATTTATCAAATTCTTCTGAAATAAATAATTTTTACAATAAAATAGAAAAAAAATTTAAAAAAATAGATGTTTTAATAAACAGTGCTTCTATTGATGCAAAACCAAATTTTGCAAAAAAGAAAAAAAACTTTACTTTAGAAAATTTGAGTGAAAAACAATGGGATAGAGAGATAAATATCAACCTAAAATCCGTATTTTTATTATCTAGAAAAATTGGAAATTTAATGTCGTATTATAAAGATGGAATTATATTAAATATAGGGTCTGATTTATCTGTTATTTCTCCAAATCAATCTATATATAAAAATAAAAAATTTATATATAAAAAACCAATTACCTATTCAGTATCAAAACATGGAATTATAGGCATAACAAAATATTTGGCTGAATATTGGTCAAAACTAAATGTAAGAGTAAATTGTTTGTCACCAGGAAGTGTAAATCACAAACAATCATTGTCTTTAAAGAAAAATTTAATTAATTTAATTCCTATAGCTAGATTACTAGATAAAAAAGAATTAATAAATATTGTTAAATTTTTATGTTCTGATAAATCGTCTTATATTACAGGACAGAATATAATTATAGACGGTGGAAGGACAATTATATAAATGATAAAAATTAAAAATAAACATATTGATCATAATTCAAAAACTTTTTTTATTGCTGAAATAGGAATTAATCATAATGGATCAATTGATAATGCAGAAAAATTAATAATCGAATGTAAAAATGCAGGTGCAGATGCTGTTAAATTCCAAAAAAGAACAGTTGAAAAAGTTTATTCTCAAGAAGAGTTATTAAAACCAAGAGATTCGGTTTTTGGAAAAACAAACGGAGATTTAAAACATGGTCTTGAATTTACAAAATCTGATTACCAAAAAATTGATAAAATTTGTAAAGATTTAGATATTATATGGTTTGCATCTTGTTGGGACACAGAAAGTGTAGACTTTATGCAAGAAATGAACATACCATGCTATAAAATAGCTTCCGCATCTTTAACTGATAAACATTTGTTGGAATATACAAAAAAAACTAACAAACCAATTATCTTATCTACTGGCATGAGCACTGAGCAAGAAATAAAAAAGGCTGTTAATTTACTAGGTGAAGATAATTTGGTTCTACTACATTGTACAAGTTCTTACCCATGTAAGACTAATGAACTAAATCTTTCATATATTTATAAACTTAAAAATATTTACAATTGTCCAATAGGATATTCTGGACATGAAGTTGGATTATCAACTACACTTGCAGCTGTTGCAATGGGGGCCAAAATTGTGGAAAGACATGTAACTTTAGATAGAAGTTTGTGGGGAAGTGATCAATCGGCTTCAATTGAGCCAGTGGGTTTAGCAAAGTTAATTAGAGATATAAAAGTTTTTGAGGAAGCATATGGTGATGGAGAAAAAAGAGTTTACAATACTGAAAAACCTATATTAGAAAAATTGAGAAAAATTAATACAATTTAAAAAAATATATTTGTTAAATTTTAATCATTTGATTGATATCATACTTCCAGTTTATAACTCAGAAAATTATTTAGATGAAACTCTAAATTCAATAATTAATCAAGATTATCAAAAATATAAAGTTTATATAATTGATGATTGTTCTACAGATAACTCTTATCAGGTGATAAAAAAATACTTAAATGGTAAAATTTTTTGCATAAGATTAAAGAAGAATATGGGTCCAGCTTTTTGTAGAAATTTGGGAATGAGAATGTCATCTTCAAATGTTATATGTTTCATAGACTCTGATGATTTATGGAGTGAAAAAAAATTATCAAAACAACTTAGCTTTATGATTAAAGAAAAAACAGACTTTAGTTATACAAATTATAAAACGTTTAAAAAAAATAATATGTATAAAGACTCCATATCTACTCCTAAATTTTTTAATTACTTAACTTTTACTAAAAATACATCCATTGCCACAAGCTCCATGATGTTAAATAGAAGTATAATTGGTAATATTAAATTTAAAAAAATAGGATATGGTTTTGATGATTATATTTTTAAGTGTGACATTCTAAGAAAAAATAATTTGACTGCCAGGGGTTTACAAGAATACTTAACATTTTATAGATTGAGACAAGGATCAATTTCCAGTAAATCGTTAAGAAATATTTTTTGGATATGGAAAATAAATAAAAACTACCTCCAAATAAAACTATTAGAAAATATTTACTGTTTAATTTGTATAACCTTGAATTCAATTAAAAAATATAAGTTCAAGCTTTAATTTTTTTAAATTTATCAAAATAAAAAATCAAAAAAAAATTAGATAAAATAGCAAGAACTAATAGTATTTTATTATTTTCTTGATTTAAATACAAAATTAAAAAAATAAGAGATATAACGTTATTTAAAATTATCCTTATAGTTACAAAAGAATGGCTTTTATAATTATTAATCACAGGTTTTAAAAAATAATAGTCAAATAGCCTTGCCCATGGCAGTTTCTTTCGAATAAAAGTTTTATGAATTAAAGTTAATGAAACATCAAGTAAAGGATATATATATAAAAAAACTACAGGCAAAAAAATATCTATAGAGAAAAAATAAATAATTACATAACCAATAATAAATCCAAGAGATATACTACCAGTATCCCCAAAAAATATGTATGGTTTAGGAAAATTAAACAGAAAGAATGAAATAATTAAAACTAAAGTAATAAAATTGATTAAAATAAAGTAATTATCATTTATGTTGAAATGGTTAATTATTATTAACGAACCTATAAAAAAAGTTATTCCATTTGATGCTAAAACTCCGTTTAAACCATCAATAAAATTAGTAGTATTAATTATATAAACCCACACAAAAATAACTATTAGATATTCTAATTTAATTGGAATAAAATCTAAGATTGGAAAGTTCAAAGCTGATAGACTTATGTAGCAGAAAATAAGTTGAAAAATAAATCTAATTTTTTTTGATAATTCAAACTTGTCATCAATATAAGACAACAAACCTAAAGATATTAAACTTATAAAAAATATGTAATATCTAGGAACAATATTAAAGTTAACACTATTTGCAAAAATTTTTGAGTTGCTTAAAAGCCAATAAAAAAATAAAAACGAAATAACAAATACAATGCCTCCTTCTCCAGCAATATTTGATGGATTTGGAATTAGTTTAGACTGCTTAAGATTTTTTTTATTATAAATTTTATAATATATCAAAAATGCCAAAGAAGTAATTGATAGTATAATTAAAGCTAATATAAGAAACGTTATAGAATTATCTAGAAGAGTCATTTGTGTAAAAGTATTGATCATATGAAATTAAATATAAAAATCAATCAAACTTTAAATGTTGAGGATCTTCTATTTTATAGTTTAATATTAATTGGTTGGGGATTGGTGATAGGCCCTGTTATAGCAGAATTGTTTTTTAATTTGAGTGTAATTTTTGGATACATATATATAAAAAAAAAGAAAATTAAATTAAGCAAAAAATATATTATAATTTTATTTTGCTATTGGATTTATTTAATCATTTCAAATTTATATCATGTTTATTTTTCAGAAGTTCCACCCAAAATACTTACTTCTTTTGCTTACATCAGATTTATATTGTTCTTCTTATTTATAAAAGAAATCTTATTTAGACTTAATTATAAAAAAATAATCTTATACCAAGGTTTGCCAGTTTTATTTGTTGCGTTAGATGTTATATTTCAAAAAATATTTAATTTTAATATTTTTGGACTAGTTCCTACCGATGGCAGATTTAGTAGTTTTTTTGGGGATGAATATATATCTGGCTCATATATATCAAAATTATTTTTTCCGTTTATTGTCGTTTTATCTTATTATTTCTTGAAATTTAAGTTTACCTTTGAATTTTTGTTACTAATTTTTTTATTCTCATGTTTTGTAACAGGTGAGAGAATGGCATTTATTTCTGCCTTATTAACAATACCTCTTAGTTTTATTTTTTTTAAACAAAAAAGGAAAATCTTACTTTTGATTTTAATTTTAACTATTTTTCTATCACAATTAGTTTTAAAAAATACTAGATTTGAAGAAATATCAAATGCTTTCTTAAAAAAAGAGAGCAATAGTAATTTAATTTTAAATTATAAAGAAAATTTTTTAACCGTTCTTGATCAATCTGGTCATTTACCATTATTTATTACATCGCACAAAATTTGGAAAGACAATCTTTTCATTGGTTCTGGCATAAATACATTTGGAACTTATTGTTCATATAATAAATACAAATCTCAGAATCAATATAAACATGGTAATTGTTCTACGCATCCACATAACTACTACTTAGAAATATTAAATGAGACTGGAATTGTTGGATTCATTATAATTTTTAGCTTCATCATTTCAGTAATTACAGAAGCTATAAATAAAATATTTTCTAAAAATAGTAATTCTGTAATTTGTAAATCATACCTAATTACAGTACTTACCTTTTTAGTAGTAATTTCTTCAGGAAGTTTTTTTAATAACTTTATAAGTATTATTTTCTTTACAATTATAACATTTTTGTCATCCTTATCATCAAAATCTTTCATTAGTAAATGATCACAAATATTGAAATTAAAGAAAAAAACTTTTTGATCTTTATTATTTTTTTAAACCTAATAATAAAATTTTTATTTTTTTTTTATTATAGGGATTTAACTTTGGCTAATGAGTGGTCAGTAATGTTTAAAAACTTAGATAATTTTGGGATACTATCTTATCATTCAACTCAAACAAACCAATTACCACCAAACAGTTATATGCCTCCTCTTTATGTTTATATAATTTTAATTATATCTAATTTAAATTTATTTGATTTATCTTTAGTTAATAAAGTAATTATTTTTCAAATAATATTAAATACATTATCAATCATTTTTGTTTTTTATACTTTTAAAAATTTTTTTAAAAAAAATATTTTATTTTTTTCAATTATAATTTATGCGTTTTATCCACTTGTCATTTACTCATCAGTCCAGATTTCTTCTACAACAATCACAATGTTTTTGTTAAGTATGTTTTGTTTTTTTCATTTTTTAAGAGATAATATTTACTATAAGTATGTTTTTTTTGGTATAACTGCAGGTTTATTAATTCTTATAAGAGGAGAATTTTATTTATTATATTTTATTATATTGATTTTTGAATTAATTAAAAACAAGCAAAATTTTACAAAATTATTATTGAGTTTAATCATTTCAATAGTAATCATCAGCCCTTATCTAATTAGGAATTATAACATTTTTGAAAAGGTAATTATCACCCAATCCATAGGTTACAATTTATGGCGAGGAAATAATCCATTGTCTAGTGTAGATAGTATGGTTTCTCATAATTTTATTTATGATTCGACAGTTGATAAATCTAAATTATCTAATTTATCAGATAATGATTTTAAAAGTTTATCATTATTGAAAAAAAGAGTTAATTCCATAGATGACAATAATATTAAATATGATCTGATAAGAGATAATATTTTTTTAGATGCATTTAAGATTAATATCAGAAACGAACCAATTAAATATATATTACTTTCATGTAAAAAGTTATTGTCATTTATATTTATTAATTTTGAATCTAATTATGAAAATTATTATAAATTGGGTGTTATTGTTCCAGAAATTTTAATTTCAATATTATCTTTTTATGGATTTATTTACTGTTTATTTAATTATAGAAAAAATTATTTTTTCATAAACTTATTTATTTATTATTCAGCTGTATTTTCTATTTTCTTTGTTTTACCACGCTACAAACTAGTAATATTACCAGCTCTATGTTACTTTGCTACGATTGGTTTGATTAATATTCTCCATAGATTTAATTTAAAAAAATGACTGTACAAAATTTTATAAAAAGATTTTTTTATATATTTTTAGTTTTATTTTTATTACAGATTATTTTTTTTATTTTATTGCAGGATTTATTTAAATACACAATATTCGAACAAGAAAGTTTTTTTTTTTACTTTTATTCAATCAATTACTTTATTGCTTTATTTACAGTTTATTTAATCATTAGATATTATAAAAATGAAAATAAATTTAATTTAACATTTGGTGGTCTTAATTTTGATGAAATTTCTTTTAAAATTCTTGGTTTAGTATATTTAGGTATTCTATTATCAATTTTATCAAAATCTTTTTTATATTTTCAACCTTATTTTAGTGGTGAAATCACAGAAAATCCTAATGTTTATCTTACAGGTTCAAGTAATTTCAATCCATCTTGTACATTAATGACAATTAGAAGTCTTTGGAAAGTTAATACGGATTTAATTTCTAATAATCAATTGCAACTTTTTTTATATAATGTACTGAGCCCATTAGGAACAATTTTACTAAATCTTCAGGCTATATTGTTTTTAATCATATATTTATTATCTAATAAAATAAGTAAGAAGACTTATATTTTAATATTATTTACTTTAATCCTTAACTTGCTTGTATATGCAGTCATTGTCAGTTCAAAAAATATTGTATTTAACTTTTTCACTTTAAATCTATGTTTCTTCATTATTGCTTTAGCTGTCAAAAAAATAAATTTATCAAAAATTTTAACATTTATTATTTTTTCCTTTATTAGTATTGCTTTAGTTATATTCTTTCAAATACTAAGATCAAATTGTTCTACTATCGATCAACCAAATTATAACTCAGAAATAGAATTTGAAAATAAATATAACGTTCCTGAAAACCTTGGTGATGATCCTGAGGGAAAAAATGAATTACAAGAACAAAATATTCAAAGGTCAGGAAGATATTTTTTAATTGAAAGAGAGTCTAAAGTTCTCAATAAATTTGGTCTAAAACAAATTGAAAATGTTACAATTAATTATTCACTTTATTATTTATTAACAGGAAAAATTAATGGCGAATACATTTTTGAGAATATTAAAAGACCTCGCATTGGAAACATAATTTTATCAAAAACATTAAATATATTTAGTAAAGATATAAATAAAAAAATTATCGATGTACAAGTATATTGGCCAAAAGCATGGGGAGGCATATCGTTCTTACATTTACTTTGGTACGATTATTATTATTTTGGAATAGCTTTATTTATACTATTTTTTATTTTTTTAATTATCGTAATTTTTAAATTAAAATTAAATAAAACCGAGTTTATAGAAATTATAAATTTGCTGGTTATTTATTTAATGGCAATTTTTATCTACATTTTTATACAATTTTTTAATTGGTACTCATTAGAAACTATAAATTCAAGATTTTTATTCTTTAATTTGCTAGTTTTTATTCTCTATATTTATATTAAAGTTAAAAAAAATCTTAATGAATAAAATATACAGATACAAAGGAAATCAAATTAAGTTTTTTTATATTAAACCATACAAAGATTTCAGAGGTGAATTTTTAGAAATTTATAATAAAAGACTATTTAATAAAAAAATTAAGAAAATAGATTTTTTAGAAGATGATTTATCAATTTCAAAGAAAAATGTTTTTAGGGGTTTTCACTCAGACAAAAAAGCTTGGAAACTTCTTAGCTGTATTCATGGTAAAGTTACTTTTTATTTTTTAGATATTAAGAAAAAAAATAAAAATTTTCCAATTATAAAAAAAAATGTATCCGAAAAATCGGTTCATTCATTTTTAATTCCACCAAATATTGCAGTCGCTTATTTCACAACTTCAAAGAAAGCTATTATTTCATATAAACAATCTGAATATTATGATATAAAGAGACAAAATACAGTTTCAATTTTTGATAAGCGCATCAAAAAAAAATTTAAACTAAAAAATATTATTATCTCAAAAAGAGATAAAAAAACTGACACAAGTCTTTTATGATAATATCTAAAACACCTCTAAGAATTAGCTTTATAGGTGGAGGAACAGATCATTTGATAAATGAAAGATCTTACGGAAGCGTCATAGCTACAAGTATAAATAAATTTATATACTTATCTTTAATACCTAATCATGAAAAAAAATTTTTAGTAAATTATAGCTTAAGAGAGAAAGTTGATAAAATAGATCAAATTAAGCATCCAATTGTAAGAGAGACCCTTAAATATTTTAAAATTAAGAATCCAATTGAAATTCATGTTGCAGCAGATATTACATCTCGTGGAAGCGGTCTCGGTTCTTCTGGTACCTTTTCTGTTGGTTTAATTAATCTTTTAGCTAAATATAAAAAACTTAAACTTAATGAGCGTAAACTTGCAGAAATTGCATATTATTTAGAGACTAAGAAATGCAAAAACATCAGTGGGAAACAAGATCAGTATCAATCAGCTTTTGGTGGATTAAATCAAATTTATTTCAATACTGATGGATCGGTTAAAGTTCAAAAACTACAAATAGATACTAATCGACTAAAAAAGTTTGAAAGAAATTTAGTTATCTTTAATACAAATAAAACAAGAAAGTCAACAAATATACAGATGCAACTATCTTTTAACAAGTCAACAAGAATAGAGTTTGAAATTTTGAATACACTTTTAAATAATTTCAAATATGAGCTAAAGAGTGGTGATTTAGATAACTGTGGTAGAATAATGCATCAGGCTTGGCAAATTAAAAAAAAAGTTTCAGTAAATACAACAAATAATTTTATAAATAAATTATATGATACTGCATTAGAAAATGGTGCTTTAGGTGGAAAAATCTTAGGAGCAGGTGGAGGAGGATTTTTACTTTTCTATTGCAAACAAGAAAACCAAAAAAAATTAACAACCAAATTAAAAAATTTACAACGATTTAATTTTAAATTTTATAATACTGGATCAATTATAAAAAATATAAATTAAATGAATAAAGTAGATTTGGTAATTTTATGTGGTGGTAAAGGAACAAGATTAAAAAAATTAACAGTTACTAAACCAAAACCTCTATTAAAAATTGGCGGTGTACCATTCCTGAAAAGATTAATAAATCAATATCAAAAATTGAATCTAGATAAAATTTATTTACTTGCTGGCTATAGAGGAAATTTAATATATGAAAAATTTCACAATGTTAAGCATAATTTAGTTGATACAGAGGTTTTAATTGAAAAAAAACCAATGGGGACTGCAGGAGCTTTGTTTTATTTAAAAAAAAAAATTAGAAATAAATTTATATTAATAAACGCTGATAGTTATTTAGAGCACAATTTGAAAGACTTTATTTTAAAAAAAAATATTTTTGTGGGTAAGATGATTTTAGTGAATAATAAGAATTATAAATCAAATTCAAAATTAGCCAATCTTTCCTTAAATAAAGAAACTGTTATTTTTGACAGAAATTCAAAAAAAATGAACGCTGGAATATATTATTTTGATAAAAGAATTTTTAAACTTATAAGAAATAAAAATCAATCATTAGAGGATGAAGTCTTGCCTAAATTGATTAACAAAAATAAAATTTGTGGAAATATTGTTAAAAGTAAATTTATAGATATTGGAACTATAAAAAATTATAAAATTGCTAATAGAAATTTTTTTAAAAAAAAGAAGGCACTATTTTTAGATAGGGATGGAGTTATAAATGAAGACAAAGGATACGTGCATGATATGAAAAATCTTGTTTGGACTAAAAATATTTTTAATTCTTTAAAATACGCAAATAAAAAATTTGATCATATTTTTATAATTACTAACCAGTCTGGAATAGGTCGAGGAATTTATACTGAAAATGAGTTTTTAAATTTTCAAAAGAAAATAAAAGAAGTGTTTTTAAAAAATAATATATATATAGATGAGGTTTATTATTGTCCACATCATCCAACCCATGGAGTAAATAAATATAAAAAAAATTGTAAATGTAGAAAACCAAAAAATTTGATGGTTGAAAAAGCAGTAAATGATTGGTCTATTGATAGAAAACAATCTTTAATGATAGGTGATAATCTTTCAGACAAAATTTGTGCCAACAAAAGCAATATAAAGTTTATGTATAAAGATAACAATTTTTTAAAACAATTAAAAAATTTTAAATAATTTAAGATATGAAAAATATTTTAGTTACTGGTGGAGCCGGATATATTGGAAGTAAGGTTTCTTATGAATTAAAAGACAGGGGATACAATGTTATTATAGTTGATAATTTATCCACTGGTAACAAGAAACAGATTGGAAGTAATTTTACCTTTTACAAAGTTGATTTAAAAAAACTGAACAATCTAATAAAAATTATAAAAAAATATAAAATTCACGCCATCTTTCACTTTGCAGGTTTGACCAACGTTAAAGACTCTGAAAAAAATAAGAAAAAATATTATGTAAATAACGTTTTGACAACAGTAAATATTTTAAAATTATTAAAAATCTTTAGCATTAAATATTTTATTTTTTCATCCAGTGCCTCAGTATACGGAAATCAAAAAAATATATGCGTGAAAGAAAGTAGCAATAAAAATCCTCAAAGTAACTATGGAAAAAATAAATTAACATGTGAAAACAGAATTAAATTATTTTCAAAAAAATATAAGTTTAATTATGCAATTCTGAGATATTTTAATGTAGTAGGACCTGATAAAAAAATGAGATGTGGACCGTTACACAATGGATCTCTTTTTAGTAATATTTCAAAAGCTATTAAATCCAAAAAAAAAATAAACATTTATGGAGATAACTATAATACTAAAGATGGAACTGCCATAAGAGATTATATTGACGTTAATGATTTATCAGAATTACATATCCTTTCTTTGCATAAAATAATGAGAAAATCGTTAGTTTTAAATTGTGGTTACAATAAAGGATATTCTGTACTGAATGTAATAAATACTTTTAACAAGTTATTGAAAAACAAAATTAAATATTTGATAAAAAAACCAAGACCTGAAGATATTGAAAAAATTTACGCAAATACAGAATTACTAAGAAAAAACTTTCCAAAATGGAAAAGAAAATATTCTTTAATAAAAACGATTAAAAACATAATTGTTTGGGAAAGATTTAAAATAAAAAAATAATTACCTAATTAAAACTTTCTCTACAAAACAATATAGAAATGTAAAAAAATATTTAGAACCAAGTTCTTTCACCTTAAATTTTGAGATACCCTTTTTTCTATTCCTCCAACTTATTGGAATTATTTTATATTTCTTTTTTCTAATAATTATCTTTAGAGGTAACTCTAAAAAAATATTAAAGTTTTCAGATATAAATGGTCCTATTTGTTTTAGTGTTTGTTTTTTATAAATTTTAAAGGCATTAGTAAAATCATTATAATCTGAAACAAAAAAAATTTTTACCAAGAAATTAAATATTCTATTATAAATTAATTTCTGCAATGGGTAGTCAATAAGTGTAGAACCCTTAATAAATCTACTTCCAAAAACAGCATCTAAATTATTAGTTGATATTAATTTATAGTATTTAATTAAATCTCTTGGATTGTCTGATAAATCTGCCATCATTATACAAACAAATTTATTGGTTGATGTTTTTAAACCTAAATTTATTGCACCACCTAAACCTTTAATTTTATTATTCTTAACAATTATATTTTTAAAATTTTTGGCAATTTTTCCAGCAATTTTAAGTGTATTATCTTCACTAAAGTCGTTAACAATGATAATTTCATATTTTTTTATACTTTTCTTTATCTGGTTATTAATTTTATATAAATTTTTATATATTAAATCTTCTTCATTTTTACATGGAATAATTATAGATAAAGTCATTAAAAATCTTTTATATTATATATTTTTAAAATGAAAATTCTAATCACAGGAGGATGCGGTTTTGTAGGGTCAAACCTAGCTATTTTTTTGAAGAAAAATAATTATGATGTATACTCTTTAGATAATCTTCATAGAAAAGGTTCAAGATATAATTTAGCTCAGTTAAAAATTTCTGGCATAAAAAATTATAATTTTAATATAAAAAATTTTTCAAGATTAAAAAACTTGCAAAAGTTTGATCTAATTATTGATGCATGTGCAGAGCCCTCAGTAAATAGTTTTTTAAATGATATAGATAGATTAATTGAAACCAATTTAATTGGAACTTTTAATATACTTAAAAAATGTTTAAGGGATAACACAAAAATAATTTTTTTGTCTTCAAGTCGCGTTTATGCCTTAAATAATTTAAATAATTTAATTAAAAAGAAGAATATTAAAAATAAAATTAGATTAAAAAAAGAATTAAAAATGAATTTTTCAACTAATGGTGTCAAATCTTTATATGGTTTTACAAAATTTACGTCAGAAGAATTGATTAAAGAAATTTCGTTTATTTCAAAGCTAAAATATATAATAACAAGATTTGGAGTTATAGCTGGACCACGTCAATTTGGTAAAGTTGATCAAGGATTCTTTAGTCTTTGGATGTGGAGACATATAAACAAGAAAAAATTAAGCTATAATGGATATGGAGGTTATGGCAATCAAATTAGAGATATTTTGCATATTAGTGATTTTTGCGAATTAATTTACATACAAATAAAAAAAATAAATTTAATAAACAATCAAACATTTGTTGCTGGTGGTGGATTAAAAAACTCAATTTCTTTAAAACAACTTACGGGCATATGTCAAAAGATAACAGGAAATAAAATTAAGATTTTAAAAGAAAAAAAAACATCAGTATATGATGTTCCATATTTTGTAACTTCAAATAAGGAAATTAAAAAAGTTTATAAATGGTTACCAAAAAAAAATATTTTAAATATTGCGAATGATATTTACTCTTGGCAATTAAAAAATTATAAAATCTTAAAAAAATATTTTAATTAGATGTCATTAGCTATTATAACTGGTTCAAATGGACTTGTAGGTTCTGAGACTGCCATTTTTCTTTTAGAAAAAGGATTTAATGTTATTGGAATTGATAACAATGAGAGAAAAAAATTATTTGGTAAAGATGGTGATACTATAAGGTTAAAAAAATATTTAAAAAGAAAATATAAGAACTACAAGCATTATGATTGTGACATAAGAGATAATAAAGAAATAACAAAAATTTTTAGATATTATAAAAAAAGAGTTGAATTTGTTTTGCATGCTGCTGCTCAGCCCTCTCACGACTGGGCTTATAAAAATATTCGAAAAGATTTTGAGATAAATGCATTGGGTACTTTAAATATTCTTGAAAGTGTAAAAAATTACTGTCCAGAAGCAGTTTTTATATTTACCTCAACTAATAAAGTTTATGGAGATAATCCTAATAAAATAAAATTGATTGAAAAAAAAAATAGATGGTCTCCACAAAAAAATTCAATTTTTACAAATGGAATTAACGAAAAAATGACTTTAGATAATTGTACTCATAGTTTGTTTGGTACCTCAAAAGTTTATGCTGATTTATTAGTTCAGGAATATAATAGAAATTTTGGAGTCAAGACAGCATGTTTCAGAGCAGGATGTATCACAGGTCCTAACCACTCAGGAGCAAAACTACATGGTTTTTTATCTTTTCTTGTCAAGGAATGTCTAAGAAATAAGTCCTATCAGATGATTGGTTATAAAGGCAAACAAGTTAGAGATAATATTCATAGCAAAGATCTTACGGAAGCTTTTTGGTATTATTATAAAGATCCAATTGACAATGCTGTATTTAATATTGGTGGTGGAAAATATTCCAACTGTTCTATATTGGAAGCAATAAATTATTTAGAAAAAAAATTGGAAATCGTGGTAACAAAAAAAATTATTGATAGACCTAGAGTAGGAGACCACAAATGGTATGTAAGTGACATAAATAAATTTCAAAAGTCTTATCCTAAATTTAGAATTAAATATAATACAGAACATATTATTGATGAAATATTAGAAGGTTTCGGAAAAGTTAAAAATTAAAATATGAAAAAAATAATATTTTGTATGTAAAATAATGATATTTTTAAAAAAATTATTTGCATATTACTTATTTTTATGTTCTAACGTCGTGCCTGGTGATTATTGCGAAAGTGTAATACCCGATCCCATTCCGAACTCGGCAGTCAAGC